>Ga0316187_10001169_pt1 | contig 22242 bp, 21 predicted proteins | sample CroRivburrow1_MG_FD_204927 | JGI IMG/M metagenome (GOLD analysis project Ga0316187, IMG submission 204927) | Coastal sediment microbial communities from Maine, United States - Cross River worm burrow 1 | ecosystem: Environmental > Aquatic > Marine > Coastal > Sediment | place: USA: Maine...
AGATATTGAGCCGCCGCCAGCACCTACGGTACGCACATCGACCGAAGGTGCGCGAACTTTGACATCGCCAACAAATGTCTCACGCCGCACACGGGCTTTTGAATCCTGAATCAATGCGACATCAGTTGAAGTACCACCCATGTCGAAGGTCAGAATGTCGTCAAAACCGGCACGGCTACAAAAATAAATAGCGCCGGTAACACCACCGGCCGGACCTGACATCAGCATGTTGACCGGTGAATCAGCCGCGGAACGACCCGAAGCCAGACCGCCGTCGGAACGCAGCAGCGACAACAGCACATCATCGCCCATGCGCTCGTTAAGTGCCGCCTGCAGATTATCGATATACATCTTCATCTCAGGACGCACGTACGAATTCATAACCGTCGTTTCGGTACGCTCATACTCCTGCATTTCCGGAACCACTTCGCTGGAAATCGAGATCGCCGTATCGCCAAATACTTCGCGCGCGATCTGCGCAGCTTTCTGTTCGTTTTCACCATTGATGTAGGCATTCACGAAACAAATCGTTAGCGCTTCGACTTCACCTGTCGCTTTTAGCGTTTCCAGATCTTTGCGTAATGCCGCTTCATCCAGTTCGCGAACAACATTGCCATTAGCATCCATACGCTCATCGGCACCGATGGTCAGTTCCAGCGGAGCAAGCAAAGGCTGTTTGTTAAAGGTTACCCACCCACCCAGACCACCGGGACAGAAAGAGCGAGCGACCTGCAAGGTCTGCTCATAGCCCTGCGTGGTAACCAGGCCAACTTTCGCGCCCTTACCCTGCAAAACAGCGTTGGTTGCGACCGTAGTGCCATGCATGACCCGGCCAATCTTTTTGGGGTCAACACCGGATTCTTCGCATATCCGCGCGACACCGTTCAAAACACCGATCGACGAGTCTTCGGGGGTCGACGGCACCTTTGCGGTGAATGTTTCACCAGTTTCTTCACTGATTAATAGCAGGTCGGTGAATGTTCCCCCGACATCTACGCCAAGACGGTAACTCATGGTTTCCCCTCAAGTTATAATTTCAATTCCAAACAAACACTGCCACATCTGCGGATGCGACAGACATATACGTGCAAAATTTTTTTCCGGTCTTTCATTCTCTAAATTAACCGGTCGCGCGAATACCGTGGAGGTGAATCAATTGTATTAACTCGCCTCTTTATATTTTTCTGCCACCTGCGGGAATATACCTGCTTTAGGGAGCATTGCCGGGGTGCCACGGCCACCCAGCTGTTCGTCGAGCCACAGGCTCGTTTCAATTATTTTATCCAGTGACACGCCAGTTTCCACCCCCGAGCGATCCAGCATGTATAAAAGATCATCTGTTGGGATATTACCCGTTGCCGCCGGGGCGAACGGACAGCCGCCAATACCGCCGATACTGGCGTCAAGCGAGTCTACGCCCGCATCGATAGCAGCCTGGGCATTCGCTATTCCGGTGTTGCGTGTATTGTGGAAATGGAAGCGAATCGGCATGTTGGGAGCGATTTCCTTAACCGCACCGATCATTTCAGTGACCTGCGGCGGGACACCAACACCAATACTGTCGGCAAAACCCAGTTCGACCGGCTCCACTTCCAGCACTCGCTGGACGATATCGAGCACATTCTGCAGTGGCACTTCGCCCTCAAACGGGCAGCCAAATGCGGAAGAGATCATCACATTTGCGCGAATCCCCGCTTTTTTTGCCTCAGCCGCCATTTCCAGCCAGGCCTGCACAGAGCCATCAATAGACGTACCGTTGTTGCGCTGGTTATAGGTCTCACTGGCGATAACAGCCATGCCTATTTCATCAATCTGGACATCACGTGCCCGATCAAAGCCACGCTTATTTAGAACGAGACCAATTGCAGTGAAATCGTCGCGCTTGGGCAGGCCACGTATAACATCTTCGGCATCAGCCATCTGCGGCACCCGCTTCGGGTGCACAAAGCTGGTAACTTCCATACGACGAATGCCGGCGTCTATAGCCCGCCCAATAAAATCAAGCTTGGTCGCCGTCGAGAGAATTTCAGGTTCGCTCTGCAAACCATCTCTTGGACCAACCTCAATAATGGAAACTCTTTTAGATCCCACGCTTAACAACCTTGATACAGAATGAAAATAGGCTCAAAATTCAACTTCCCATTGTATACGACCCGTCCGCGACATTGTATATGCGCCAGGCGCCTGTCGAGTCAGGGGAAACACCGATGAATTTGCAAAGATCCGGGGTCAGCAGCCCGGACTTCAACTGAGAAGGTACTGTAAAGCATGGCAAAAGAAGAAATTGAGAACACCGGACCGCTGAAGGACCTGCGTCTCATCGAGATGGGAACACTGCTGGCAGGGCCATTCTGCGGTCAGCTTATGGCTGATTTTGGCGCCGAAGTCATCAAGATAGAGCCCCCAAAACAAGGCGATCCCATGCGCGTCTGGGGCCGTGAAAAAGCACATGGCCAGTCACTTTGGTGGCCGGTCGTTGCGCGTAACAAGAAATCGGTGACGTTGAACCTGCGCGAACAGGAAGGCCAGGCTATCGCCCGTGACCTGATCAGTAAAGCTGACTTTCTGCTCGAAAACTTCCGTCCCGGCACCATGGAACGCTGGAACCTCAGCTACGAAGAACTCGCCAAGATTAACCCGGGCCTGATCATGATTCGCGTGTCCGGTTACGGACAAACCGGCCCCTACTCCAACCGTGCCGGCTTCGGTGCCGTTGGTGAATCGATGGGCGGATTGCGTTATGTCTGCGGCGACCCGTCTACTCCACCGAGCCGCATGGGGATCAGCATCGGCGATTCGCTTGCCGCAACCTTTGCCTGCATCGGCGCACTAACTGCTCTGCATCACAAAGAGAAAACGGGCGAAGGCCAGGTGGTGGATTCGGCCATTTATGAAGCCGTACTGAACATGATGGAGTCACTCGTCACCGAATACGACAAGGGTGGCTATGTGCGCGAGCGCACCGGCGCAATTCTGCCGAACGTCGCACCGTCGAATGTCTATCCAACCAGTGATGACCAGTTCATTTTGATCGCGGCTAATCAAGACACCGTCTTTAAACGCCTTTGCGACGCGATGGGCAAGCCAGAACTCGCCCAGGATGAACGCTATGCGACCCATACGGCACGTGGTGCGGTACAGAATGAACTCGACGATTTGATTTCCGAATGGACCCGCACCATTGATTCGGCGAAGCTCGAACAGCTGATGGAAGAATACGGCATTCCGTCAGGCAGGATTTACACCCCAGCCGAGATGCTCGAGGACGCACATTTCAAGGCGCGGGAAGCAATAGTAAGCACCATGCACCCAACCTTTGGTGAGCTAAAAATGCAGAACGTCGCGCCTAAGCTTTCCAAAACCCCGGGCAATATCCGCCGGCCTGGCCCGGAACTGGGGCAACACAACGCCGAAATTTACGGTGAAGTGCTGGCCATGACCGCCGAGCAGATGGCCGAACTGGAAGCGAAAGGGATCATCTGATTCCAGCTATCGAAACACATTGTCACAAGGGCGGCCTGCTAAACACAGTCCGCCTTTTTTAATTATCAGGGAACAAAGAATGCTTGGAGCCATCCGCCGCGTCACGATATCAGCCACAGACCTGTCAGCTGTAGAACAGGCCTACACCACGTATCTTGAATACCAGGTGACTGATCGCAGTGAGGTATCCGCGATTGAGGCGCAAGCCTGGGGTGTGCAGGCAGCGGCCGGTGCCGCTTCACTCAGTATGCAACCAGCCGCCGGTGACGACTTTGAGTTTCGTTTCATCAAGGGCCCCGCTTATCCCGACTATGTGCCGCTTACCACACACGGGTGGAACGCATCGGAAATCATCGTGCAGAATGTCGATGCGCTGGCGCCCCGCTTTACTGACTCCCCATTCGAAATTGTCGGCGAACCACGCGACCTTTCATTCAGCGAAGATATACGCGCCATGCAGTTACGTGGTCCCGCCAATGAAATCATTTATCTGACCGAGTTCAAGAAGCCGGTTCCCGGACTATCCGTGCCTGCAGCTCGTTCTGCAGTAGACAGAACGTTCATCGTTATCCTCGGTGGCGCATCGATGGACGAGCTACAGGACTTTTATAAAGGTACTTTCGGCATCCCCAAAGCACCTGTCATGGAATCGCGTGTGACCATGCTTTCGAAAGCACTGGGCGTCTCTATTGAGACTCTGTACCCCATCGCCGCAATGACTCTGGAAGGCGAATCGTTAATCGAGGCAGACGAGATGCCTGCACAGGCAGGCCCCAGACATCAACAGGATGGGTATCTTCCGCCGGGCATCGCAATCGTCGGTTTTGACTGCAATGCACTGCCTGATCATGCCATCGATCTGGGCAATGGGACTCACGTAATGCCTGGCGTTACCGGCGAATTGATCGAACTGTTCAACTCATAATGTAAGCATTTAAGACCAGCCGGGCGGTTTTTTACGCGACAAGTGCGCCCTAATCATCTTCGACCTGAGAGACGTCAAATAGTCGCGCAAGACTGCCGACTATCATTCGCCTAACGTTTACGCGCCAGCGTCAACCCGTCGCCAATCGGCACCAACGAAAGATCAAAACGCTCGTCCGCCAGCATGGCTTCGTTAACGCGCCGAATGGCCACTGTATCCTCGTCGTCATCTGTCGGGTCAATCACATTGCCACCCCAAAGAACATTGTCCAGCATGAGGAACCCGCCGGGTCGCAGCAACTCGAAGCCGTACTGAATGTAAGCGGCATACCCGGTCTTGTCGGCATCAATAAAGATCGCATCAAAACTGTCTTGTTCAGCCGGCAACATGGACTGCATGGTTTCCGACGCACTGCCGAGCCGCAGGCTGATCCGCTCAGCAACGCCCGCCTCTTCCCAGTAGCGCCGCGCTATCGCCGTCCATTCTTCACTGATATCCAGCGCAAACAACTCGGCATCATCGGGCATCGCCAGCGCACAGACGAGCGCGCTGTAGCCGGTAAAGGTGCCTACTTCCAGGTAGCGGCGCGCGCCGGTTAATTTCATCAGCAAAGCCATGAACTGCCCCTGCTCGGGTGAAATCTGCATACGGGCCATCTCGAGCTGGCTCGTTTCCTCCCGCAGTGCCCGTAAAAGCGCATCTTCTCGCAACGATACCGACAGGATGTATTGATACAGGTTTTCATCGACCTGAATTGTCTGATTACTCATTTTGTATTGGCCTCAATATCCTTTCAGAAGGTTGCTCTATGCCGGATATACCACGTAGCAGATGAGTCTAACGCAGGACTATCCGCGAAAGTCACCTACGCGGTTACAATCGCCGCTGACCTGTTACGCAGCGAAGGCTGGATATGGACCCGGATACCGTTTCACTGATGCTATGGCTTGTGCCGCTGCTGTTACTGGCGGGCGCTGTGGCTGGCTTACTGGCCGGCCTGCTGGGGGTTGGAGGTGGCATCGTTATTGTGCCGGCTCTGTATCATATCTTCAGCTACCTCGAGATTGATTCGAGCGTGCGCATGCACCTGGCTGTAGGCACTTCACTGGCGACGATTATTCCGACGAGCATACGCTCGGTTCGCGCACATCATGCACGGGGTGGCTTTGACGGAGAACTTTTCCGAGCCTGGATACCCGGCATTATTCTCGGTGTGATCCTTGGCACGTGGCTGGCAAATCTGGCGGATTTCGGCGTACTCACCCTGGTGTTCGCTACCGTGGCACTAATCGTTTCTGTCTACATGGCGCTTGGCAATCCAAGCTGGCGGCTCGCGGATGGGTTACCCGGAAACCCGGCCAACAGCGTAATCGCAGCCATTATTGGGGCCATATCAGCCATGATGGGTATTGGCGGCGGTACTTTGAGTGTCCCTGTTCTTAATTTGTACGGGATACCTATACATCGTTCAGTCGGCACCGCCGCGGGCTTCGGACTGGTCATCGCCGTACCGGGCACACTGGGGTTTATAGTCGGCGGCTGGAACAACCCGATGCTCCCGGAGTTCAGCGTGGGCTACGTCAACTGGCTGGGCTTCCTGCTTATCGTTCCGGCAACAATGTTGACAGTTCCTGCCGGTGCAAAGCTTGCGCATTCACTCAGCCAGACGGGTTTGCGGCGAGCCTTTGCCCTGTTTCTGGGCGTTACGGCGGTCAGGATGTTCTACGACATCTTTTGAGGGAAAACGCGGCTATTTACGCAGCTGAAATCCCAGCTCCATTCCACCGTCAGCAGAAATGCTGTAGACATCACCTGACCTAAGCTTCTGGCGAGGCGAAGACGGCGAGTCAAGCGCTGTTGCAAAAGCAACGACGTCGCCCGGGCTGAATGCGTAATCACGCGAAAGCGCTGTTAAGCGCTGCACACAATCCACCACAGGCGGACATATCAATCCCAACCAGGTTTCCACGCCATTAACCGTTACCCGAGCTTGAGTGGCCCCAGGGTTCTCAAGTTCGTCCACAGTGACCAGGGCGGGCCCCATAGGCATAGAGCCAGGGAACTGACGCGCAGAAACATATTCACGCCAGTCATCGGCATCCCGAGGTTCGGGGCGATCGGGCGCCAGGTCGACTGTCAGAGTCCAGGCTGCAATAGCGGCCTCAACATCGGTACTGCTGGCCTGATAAAGGGGCTTGTTCAGGACAGCGGCAAACATTGGATTTGCGATCAATTCTGTCTGACCATGCATGGGCACGACCGAGGCATGACCTACAGCGGTGTTAGGGCTTTTAATAAAGCTGGCTGCCGCCCCATCGCTTAACACGTGGCTAATCAGGAGCAATCCGGGCCTGCGCATCGGTGCCATCAGCGCTGTCGCTGTCAGCTTCAGTAATGCACCATCTGCTCGCAAGCGTTCCTCATGCTCATCCGCCAGGGAAATCAGGCTTTCGGCATGCGCCAACCCGCGCTCACCAGCGGCAAGAATACTGATCGTAGACTGGGGTACCCACTGCGAGGCCGATAAAGAACCGGGTGCCGCACTCAGGTCAAGAATGACGCCACCATCGAGCAACACGCCAGGACGACCCGCCACTTCTCTGGCTTCAATCGTAACGAGTTTCATGCGACCCTACTCCTCATGTTCGCATCCTAATATTAGCGATTGCGATGTTTGTCTATCAGGCCTCGTTATCTGCGATGGTAACGGTCAGTCCATCCAACTCCGCAGTAACTTCTATCTGGCAGCTGAGCCGACTATTTTGACGACGATCCATAGCAGACTCCAGCATAGCATCCTCCATATCATCCATAGCAGGTAACCGATCTAACCAGTCCTCTGCAATGTAAGCGTGACAGGTTGCACATGCGCAAGCTCCTCCGCACTCACCAACCATGCCCTTGATGCTGCTATCGACTGCAACTTCCATAAGCGTGTGTCCGACCTTTGCGTCGATATCGGCTGCGCTACCGTCACTACCGACAAACGTAATTTTTGGCATAGGTAAACCTTCTAAATAATTAAACCGCGACCCGAACAGGTCAGCAAACAAAAGATAGCGGGGAAAATAAGGTAAAAATGCAAAGGCGCCGGAATGGACACCCCAACCAAACGGCCCTGGAGAAAAATCAGGTGGCCTGCTCTTCCTGCTCAGCCACCGGCTCATTCTGCTCTTGTTGAACCTTCTGCAAAGACTGTTCCAACTGGCGCAAGCGGGTTTCTTCGCTTTCAACGTAGGCAATCCAGGAACTGGCGTTCTTGGCTGCTTTCTCGTATTTAAGCGCCTTGCGGAACGACGCCTTCGCTGATGACAGCGAATCCAGCTCAAACTGACACATACCCAGAATCAGGTAAGCGTTGCCGGTATTCTTTAGGCCACCCTTACCCAAACCTTTGTTCGAAGCGTCGATACAGGATTTGTATTCGCTCAAATTCAGATATGACTGAGCGAGCCGTGCATACAATTCACCATCACCCGACATGGCGGCGGCTTCTTTAAGCGGGGGGATAGCTTTCCTGTCTTCCTGCGCCAGCTGCCAGGCCTGCGACATTAAGCGCAGATTGCGCTCTGTACGTTCAATTTGCTCGGCCTCGAAGCCCTTCTCCAGCACACGCGCACCCTTATAAGGCACATCAGCTTGCATAAATAACTGCGCCAGTTGCAGGAGTTCTGCGCTCGAACTCAGCAGTTTCTGATCGTAGGCGGCCTCGTATGCAGCTAATTGCCGAGGTTCGTCTTTCAACTCAAAATAAACGCCGGACAGTTGACTCCAGTAATCTTTCTTGGGCCAGCCAACAACCAGTTGCTCCAATAGGTCCTTAACTTTCTTGTAGTCTTCAAGCTCCCAATAAGCGACACGCAACAACAACAGCCACTGCTCTTTGGTTGTGGTGCCTCGCTCATTCGCGATCTCAATAGCCTTTTCTACCGGAGCAATAATTTCCTTGTACTTTTCCAGCTGGTAGTATGCAGTACCGATAACGACATACATATCGGGGTCGGGACCCACCTCGTCAATGTACTGATTGGCATATTTAATTGCGGCCTGATAATCCTCAGTTACAAATGCAAGCTGGGATAGTGTGCGGATAGTCTGCTGTTGCAATGGGGCCGGCAGGTCAGGTTGTTTCAGGACGGTATTGTAGGCATTAACAGCCTCTTTGTACCGCTCTGCATTGAAGTAGAGAAACCCATAAAAGCTGTATAACTGTGCTGTCTCATACTCCGACAGCTTGGGCATGGCCTTTATTTTGTTGAGCACGCCAAGTGCAGCATCATACTGCTCGGCATCAACCAGTTCATTCGCCTCGGTAATCAGGTCGTAAACTTTCTTGCTCAACGCCTGGGTCTGACGACCCGACCTCGGCGCCTTCTTGTTTTCTTCCTTATCTTCCTGGGCAACGACCTGACCACTGTTACCGACAGGCAGCAACGTTGGGCCCAACAGCAATAGCGAGGCCGCTAACAGAACAACCGCAAGCCGTCCCGTTATTCCCGAAAACCTGGATTGAGTAATTACTTGACGCATAGTTCTCATCGGCATGGGGATCAATCTTCCAGCTTAAAGGTGATAATGTGCTGCACGCCCTTCACCTCTGTAGGCACACTATCCACAACCCGGGGCTTGTACTTAAACTTTAACGCGGCGTTAACAGACGCTTTCTCAAATAACGAACTGGTGCACTCCACTGCAAACGCATCTTTCACAGTGCCGGTCGTTGTTACCGTAAACTCGATCAGACACTGCCCATCCAGACCCCGCGTCTGTGCTCGGCGGGGGTATATAGGAGCAACCTTCACGATCGGCAGATAATCGCCATCGCCAAGACCTATATTGCCGCCGCCTTGCATGGAAAGATCAATCTTGCCGGCTGCACGGCCCATCGAAATTGTTTGCGAAGTATCCAGATCATCCATCTGAGTATCCGGCGTCTCCGGCGGTGGCTCATCAACTTCAGGGGGCGGCTCCGGTTCATCCTCATCGCGCTGCACAACTTCTTCGCGCTGCACGCGTATAAAATCGCCCAACGAAAACTCTGCCTCATCCACCAGGGCTCGCTTACCCGTCGCGATAAGCACCTGCATAACCCACAGCAGGCTGAAAGTAATCAACACACCGGCAACCAGCGACACCGCATAACGCGGGATCACGACAGCAACTCCAGAAATTCAGTTTTGTTGACCATCAATCGCCTTTATCACCAGAAATGGAAACGCGCGAAATTTTTGCCTGCCGGGCAGCATCCGCGACCAGCACCACCGTCTCGGTATACGCATCCTTATCGGCCTGAATCACAACCGAGCCCTCGGGGTTTTCAGCCAGCAAACGTTCAAAAGCTGCTTTTACAGAACGTTTATCAATAGTTTTACGGTCAATCCAGATTTCATTGTTGGCACTTATCGCCACAAGAATATTGGCCTTGGGCTTCGAAACCACCGCGGATGCTTCGGGGCGCCGCACATCGATACCCGCCTCTTTAATAAAGGACGCGGTAACGATAAAGAAGATCAGCATGATAAAAACGACGTCCAGCATTGGCGTCAGATTAATCTCTGTTTCTTCTTCTTCAGCTTGAGCACCGATAACCGTTCTACGCATTATTGAGTATCCATTTAACTTTGCTTAGCGTTCCGTCGTAAGAGCATCCTGAAAATGCTCGATACTGGTTTCTATAGACCGGGTAATTAAGGTAATGAGAAATACACCAGACAGCGCACCAACCATGCCGGCCATCGTTGGAATCGTTGCTTTCGAGACGCCTGAGGCCATAGACCGAGCATTACCGCTGCCCGATATCGCCATCACGTCAAACACCTCAATCATGCCGGTAACCGTACCCATCAGGCCCAATAGCGGGCATAGCGCTACCAGCGTCTGGATTACAGGCACACCCATATTAGCTGCCATGGCATAACGCGAGATCATAGCTTCACGAATCTGCTTCGCATTCCATGATTTGCGTTCGGGACGAGCCTCCCAGGCTGCAAAGGTTTCTGTCGCCAGCTTTTTCAGGCCAGTTCTAAAATAGATCAGTCGCTCTATTATCAGAACCCACATAAAAAATATGGTCACGGTAATGAGCGTTAGCACATCCCCGCCTATATCCAGGAAATCCCGGACAGCCGTTAATGGCACCATAATCACGTCCATCTGGCGTCCCCTACCTAGCTTCCAAACCTATACAAACGCTACAGACCATTAGACTCGTGATCCGTCATTCTGTTCCGCATGCGTCGCAATAATGCCGCCGCTCTGCTCCTGCAGAACCTGCACGATCCGTTTGCTACGACCACTTACGAGCGTGTGCAAAAGAACCATCGGAATAGCAACCGTCAAACCAAGCACGGTTGTAACCAGAGCCTGCGAAATACCGCCGGCCATGAGCTTAGGATCACCCGTGCCATACAGCGTAATCGCCTGGAAGGTCTGGATCATACCCGTCACCGTACCCAGCAACCCCATCAGAGGCGCGACTACAGATATTATCTTGATGAACAGGAGCGCCCGGTTCAACGACGGAGTTTCCTTGAAGATAGCTTCGGAAAGCTTCAGTTCCAGCGTTTCTGTCTCAGAAGACTTATTGCTCTCGGCTACGGCCAATACACGTCCCAGGGCATTACCCTGATCAGGCGTGTCGCTGGCAAGCTGTGCGGTAACTTTGCGACTCGCAATACCCAGAACAAGCATACGTTCCAGCGATATCAGCAGACCAATAATACCCAGCGCGATAATCAGGTAACCCACGAGTCCACCCTGCTGAATACGTTCAACCAGGTTCGGACGTGCTACCAATGTACTGAGTACGCCACCCAACGTCGGATCAATACCAAAGCGCACCAGCCCATCAGTTGCGTTCAGCAATTCTTCAGTACTTTTAATAAAACGACGCTGCTCGGGCTGACGCGGCAGCTCACTTAATGCGCCATTGCGGTATTCAAGATATTTGCCACTGGCAACAATATTAAACAGGCCAACACGAACAACGTCCATAGCCTCTGTAGTACCGTCAGCAGTGAGCACCGTAGTATTGAACTTCACCACGCGACCGCTTTCTGTCATCTCCCGCTGCAGTTCAAACCAGAGCTTGTCGATTTCTTCCAGTGACGGCAGCTGAGAACCGCTGCCGATTTTCTTGGCAAGTGACTCAAGAAACTCGGTTCGCCCAGCGAATTGCACACCTGTAATAGAAGTCTCAAAGCGACTGCGGGAATCACCAGCAACCTGCTGCATGACGCCAAACAACTCTTTAAGAGAGCCCTGCGAAACGTCAAGCTCATCTTCCAGACGCTTCAACTCAGCCTTATTTTCTTCAGCCAGCGTCTCAAGCTGTTGACTGCGTTTTTCTTGCGCTTTCTTTTCAGCAGCCGCTTCCTGCAACAATCGTTGCTGATCGGCACGAGCCGCACGGAACTTGGCTTCACGCTCTTTGTTTTCTTTATTGTCCTGGACGCGACCCTGCTCAACTGCGCGCAGCAGCTGATCCATAGTCATCGCCTGCTGGGCTAAAGCGGCAGGAGCAGCAAATGTGAGAGCCAGCAGCGCGGCCAGTGGCAATCTTTTATTAAGTGATTTCATTAACCGGCCTCCGGTGCACTGACGGGCAACAACAGGAGATTAGGCGCCACCTGTTTCTTGGCTATCTTCAGACCCGCACGAATCTCGTTCTTGTAGTTGTCAGCATTTTCCCAGCGACGGGCACTCTGGTCCCATACACCCGAAATTTTACCGTCTTCAGTCTGGTACATATAAGCAACCCGACCGATACGCAGGAATTCGACCTGGCGTTCCTGACCATCAATCTCAATCCCGGCCCTGTAGGCTTCGATAGTGCGACCGTAGTCATTCTCGATTTGATAAGCCTCAGTTACTTTACGGAATTTCTCGGCGTCATTAACCGTCGGATCCTCCATCAAAGCGACTAGCTTGTTGACACGTTCCGTGCGTTCCTCAAGCAGGAACGGGACATCAATACCAACAAACACTTCAAGAGACTCAATCATGCGTGTCATCGAGGGAACGATTTGACGGCTGATTACAGCGACCTGATCAATGGCATCCGAAATCTGCCCCATCCTGACAGCCTGGCCGTCAATCTGGCGTTGCAAAAGTGTGTTGTAGATACGCAGGCCTTCGATCTCTTTCAAAAGCCTCTTGTATTCGTCTTCTTTCTTACGCGTATCGTCAACAACCTTGTCGATATTCTGTTGCGACTGTTGCGCAAGCTTCGTTCTCTGCTTTTCGGCATCAAGCACCTTAGACAGAGACTGGGCCGACCCAACCAACGGAACCATCATCGCAAAACACGCGACAATCGCTAGCAGTTGAGATGTCCACTTGGTAGCACTCATGAAGTGTCCCCTCGAAAAATAAAACCGGAACGTTCTGGAAAATTAATGTCAGACCGCATTATTAATGTTGCGAATGGGTCTCACCTTACTACATGTGCAGTAAGAATCGAACCGGACTCGCCATCAATTACGGACAACCTTGATTTTCCAATCTACAAACCCGGAACCGACTAATATCGATCCCGGCAACCAAATACTAAATGCATCAAGCCGTTAACAGGCTCACTATCCCTTAACAAAAGGGACAATCGTTTATGCCAACTCGAATGATGGGTCTCGGCAAATTCTTATACTTGATAACCCGCCAGGCGCCTTTTTGCGCGGTGCCTGACCAACATCTGGTAACGCTATCACTACCGAAAACCGGCGGAAGAATAGCACAACAATTGAACTTCACCACCTGCATCTAGTTTATTTTAATTACGGCATAACGCACAAATATTTTCTATGCTTCGTCTGGCCGCATGCCGTTGAATCAATTTAAACGATAGGACAACATTTTCCAGCATCGCATAAACATAACTCAGTATTTTTTGACAGGCACTTCACTCCCCCCATCCGAGCCCACCAGCATGGAACCCCATCACAACTTATTACACTTGCACTTGCGTACAGGTGTTAAAGCAGTTTATTAACTACTGATCGGAGCCCACGCCTGCCAGCCACTTTGAGCACAACTGACCCGGCACGAAAGCAAAATGCGCAAGCGCAAATCGACCTTAGCCACGTTCGCTTAGTTTTCAAACGCTTGAGGTTGACAAGATGCCTGTATTCCTTAACTATTGTCGGCTATGTTTAGTATCATCCAACAGACGGGCCCTATTTATCAGGAGTCGCGCATTGCCGCTATTCCGGGCCTGCTGCTGCTCCTGCTATACGGGAAGCGAGGCTGGTGCGGACAACAGGCGGATTGACACCCCCTAAGTTAGCAAAGCCCCGCTCCCAACAGGTAGCGGGGCTTTTTTTATGCCGCATAATACGGCGCGAAACAAAGCCAATAGCGGATTCAGGCAGTAATGAAAGAGGAAACGGAGAGAGAGAGCGATGAACGAACGCAACAATGACCGCGTCATCATCTTTGACACCACCCTTCGGGATGGCGAACAGGCCCCAGGCTGCAGCATGACGCTGCGCGAAAAGCTGCGGGTCGCCGCCTCTCTGCGCGACCTTAATGTCGATGTTATTGAAGCCGGATTTGCGGCCGCCTCCCCCGGCGACTTTGATTCTGTGCAAGCCATAGCCGAAGAGATAAAGGGCCCGACGATATGCAGCCTTGCTCGCTGCCATGCGGAAGATGTCGCGCGGGCGGCAGCGGCCGTAAAACCAGCTGAAAAAAGTCGAATTCACGTATTTGTCGCCACGAGCGAGATACACCGTACACTGAAACTGCAAATGTCCAAGGAAGAAGTTATTCGCCGTGCCGTGGAGTCAGTGCAGCTCGCACTCGAACACTGCGACGACGTCGAATTCTCCGCGGAAGATGCGTCACGCACCGAACTGGGCTACCTCGCCGAGGTGGTGCAGGCGGTTATCGAAGCTGGGGCGCGCACGATCAATATCCCCGATACTGTTGGCTATACGGTGCCTTACGAGTTTGCTCAGGTCTTTGACTACCTTAACGAGCATGTCCCTAACATCACTGATGCGATTCTCAGCGTGCACTGTCACGATGACCTGGGTATGGCGGTGGCAAATAGTCTCGCGGCTGTTGGCGCGGGTGTACGACAGGTGGAGTGCACGATAAACGGCATCGGTGAACGTGCGGGTAACTGCTCGCTCGAGGAAGTTGTCATGGCCCTCAGGACACGGGCGGACTTTTTCAAGATTGATACTGCAATTGACACCACCCGCCTCTATCCCACCAGCCGGCTGGTTTCGAGCATCACAGGCATGCAGGTGCCACGTAACAAGGCGATTGTGGGTGAAAATGCCTTTGCCCATGAAGCCGGCATCCACCAGCACGGCATGCTCAAAGACTCGTCCACCTACGAAATAATGAAGCCCGAAACGGTTGGGCTCAGCCGATCCAACCTCGTGCTGGGCAAACACAGCGGCCGGCACGCGTTTCGCGAGCGCGTCGAGCAATTGGGTTTCGAACTGGCCGATGATGAACTGAACCGTGCATTCACTGAGTTTAAGAAACTGGCTGATCGCAAGAAAGAGCTGTTCGATGGCGATCTTGAAGCGATTATTATGAATGCGGGCGAAACGCGGCCTGGCCCCTGGTCACTGGATGAACTGCATATTTCTGCGGGTACGGGCAAGATTGCGGGCGCGGCGGTCCAGGTCAGTCACACGGAAAAAGGCACGTTCCAGGAAGCCGGAGTCGGCGACGGCCCGGTGGAAGCTGCTTTTACAGCACTTGAACGTGCGGTCGGTTTTTCCATGGAGCTGCAAAAATTCGAAGTCCGCAGCGTGACCGTCGGGGAAGATGCGCAGGGTGAGGTTACCGTAACCGTGGAATATAATGGCCACAGCTACAGGGGACATGGCATCAGCACCGATATCGTCGAAGCTGGCGCGCTGGCGTACCTGGAAGTCATCAATCGAGTAAGCAGACGCATGGAATCCGACCGCGACAGGCCGGCCAGCGCTGCTGCAAAAGATGCAGCAGCGGTCTGACTGCAGTATCGAGCCAACATCGCTTTTTTATTAACGTTTTACTGTATTTAAGAGGAACAAAATGCCAATCAACAAATGTGATTGGATCTGGCAGAACGGCAACATGGTTCCCTGGGAAGATGCCAAGGTTCATGTCCTGACGCATGCGCTGCATTACGGCTCATCTGTCTTTGAGGGTATCCGTGTCTATCCGACTCCTGACGGTCTGAAAGTTTTTCGCCTGGAGGCCCATACCAAGCGCATGCTGGAATCGGCCAAGATCCACCATATAGCCATCCCCTACACGGCAGTGGAAATTAACGCAGCCTGTTGCGAGGTAGTCACACGTAACAGCCTTAATAATGGCGCTTACATCAGGCCGATCGCATTCCGGGGTTATGGCGATATAGGCCTTGCGCCGGCGCCCACCCATCCGGTGGAAACGGTGGTTGCGGCATGGCAATGGGGTGCGTACCTGGGTGCGGAAGCTCTGGAGCATGGCGTAGATGCGGGCATTTCGTCCTGGCAGCGCATGGCCCCGAATACCCTGCCATCACTGGCAAAAGCCGGAGGTAATTACCTGTCCTCAACGCTCATCAGCCTGGAAGCCAAGGCAAATGGCTTTGCCGAAGGCATTGCTTTGTCGACCGATGGCACCGTGAGCGAAGGCGCCGGTGAGAATATCTTTGTCATCAAGGATGGCAAAGTCTACACCCCCCCGGCAACGGCTTCTATATTGACCGGCATTACCCGGGATACGATTATTACGCTGGCGGCTGAAGCAGGAATACATGTTTTAGAACAATCCATCCCCCGGGAAATGCTGTATATCGCAGACGAGATGTTTATGACGGGCACCGCCGCCGAAGTCACACCTGTGAGATCGGTAGATCGGATTCCAGTGGGCAATGGATCGCGCGGTGAAATCACGCGCAAGCTGCAGGAAAGCTTCTTCGGCCTGTTTAACGGCAAAACCGAAGACAAGTGGGGTTGGCTGGGTTCAGTTGACGCAAGTAATCATATTGAGCAGCAGGTGGCCGGTTAAGGTCTATCTGCATATACCGCCGAACAGCAGTTTGGCAAATACACAGCAAACGGAGCACACTCGAAAATGAGTGGAAAATCACTTTTTGAGAAAGTTTGGAGCGATCACGTGGTTGTTCCGGAAACGGACGACACCCCCGCGGTGTTTTATATCGACCTCCACATCATCCATGAGGTCACTACCCCGCAGGCTTTCAACATGTTGCGCGAAACGGGCATGAAAGTTCGCCGCCCGGATCTTGTACTTGCGACGATGGATCATTCCACCCCGACCGTGCCGATCACTGATCTCGGTGCAAGTCTGGATGCCGTTTCTGACCCCGAACCGGCCCAGCAGATTCGGCAGATGGTTAAAAATTGCGAGGAATTTGGTATTAAGCTGCATGGCTTCGGTGATGCCCATCGCGGTATCGTGCATGTCATCGGCCCGGAAATAGGTGCTACGCAACCGGGCAAGACCATCGTCTGCGGCGATAGCCACTCCAGCACCCACGGCGCATTTGGCGCAATGGGATTCGGTATAGGCACGACGGAAGTCGGTCACGTGCTGGCAACCCAGTGCCTCTTGCAGCGCAAACCGAAATCGATGGCCGTCAACATCACGGGCAAACTCCAGCCTGGTGTTTCGGCCAAGGACATCATCCTGGCGCTCATTGGCAAGATCGGCGTCGATGGCGGCACCGGTCATGTTATCGAGTACCGCGGCGAAACCATTCGCGGACTGAACATGGAAGAGCGGATGACCATCTGCAACATGTCCATCGAAGCCGGCGCGCGTGCAGGCATGATCGCACCGGATGAAACCACTATTGAGTTTTTGCGCGGCCGCGAACAGGCACCTCAGGGCGAGGACTGGGATAAGGCCGTTAAACGCTGGTTAAGTCTTGCCTCTGACCCGGACGCCACCTTCGACCGGGAAATCGATCTTGATGTGTCGCAGCTGGAACCGCAGGTCACCTTCGGGACCAATCCGGGTATGGTCGTCCCGATTTCCAAACCGATACCCAGCGATACTGGCGACGCGAGTTTTCGCAAGGCCATCAACTATATGCAAGTCAACGCGGATCAACCGATGACCGGCACCAAAGTTGATGTCGTTTTCGTTGGCAGCTGCACGAACTCACGCATGACGGATCTGCGCTCGGTTGCGGGCATCCTCGACGGCAGACAAGTTGCCGACAGCGTACGCATGCTGATAGTCCCCGGGTCTCAGTCCGTAAAAGATGAGGCTGAAGCAGAAGGTCTGGACAAGATTTTCACTGCAGCCGGCGCCGAATGGCGTGAAGCAGGTTGCTCGATGTGCCTTGGCATGAACAGCGATAAACTGGGCAAGGGCGAGCTTTGCGTCAGTACCAGCAACCGCAACTTCGAAGGGCGACAAGGCCCGGGTGGCCGCACCGTGCTGGCCAGCCCGGAAACGGCTGCGGCCTCGGCCATAGCCGGGGTTATCGCCGACCCGCGCGAAGTTGCCTAGATAACGAACTTTTCAAGAGACTACTCATGGAACAACTCACTCAGTTCACCTCCGCCACGACGGTTCTGGCCATTGATGATGTCGATACGGATCAGATCATCCCTGCCCGCTTCCTGACAACAACAACGCGGGATGGCATAGGCAAGGCACTGTTTGCCGACTGGCGATACGACGCCAACGGCAAGCCTATCGAAGGCTTTCCACTCAACGAACCCGGTGCGGAAGATCGGAAAATTCTGGTCGCAGGCCGTAACTTTGGCTGTGGCTCTTCTCGGGAGCATGCACCGTGGTCGCTGCACGATTTCGGCATTCGCGCCGTTATCAGTACCGAGATCGCTGACATCTTTCGCAACAACTCCTTAAAAAATGGTCTCGTACCCGTAATCGTTGATAAGGAAACGCATCAGTGGCTACTCGCCAACCCGGGCGCTGAAGTTACGGTTGATGTCGAGGCCTGTGAGATTCGCCTGCCCGATGGCAAAGCCGTTGCATTCCCCATCGACGGATTTGCGCGTCACTGCATCCTCGAAGGTGTCGATCAGACAGGCTTTCTGATGCAGCAGCAGGATAAAATCAGCGAATTCGAAACGAACCGCCCCTGGCAGCCCTAACTAGAAAAACTAATTATGAAAGCAACCATCGCGATCCTGCCCGGTGACGGCATCGGCGCAGAAGTCACCCGTGAAGCAGTACGTGTACTTAAAGCCGTCGAACAGAAGTTTGGTCATGAATTCGTGCTGCCGGAAGGCCTGATCGGCGGTGCCGCACTCGACGCAGAAGGCGTGCCCTTCCCGGATGGCACGGCAGCCATCTGTGCAGATGCGGCGGCCGTATTGCTGGGTGCCGTTGGCGGCCCGAAATGGGATAACGTGCCGACCGAAACCCGTCCGGAACGCGGCCTGCTCAGCCTGCGTGCTGCGCTGAATGTATTTGCCAATCTCCGGCCTGTTGCGCCTCATCCGGTGCTGACCGGCGCCTCACCTATTAGAGCTGAGCTACTCGAAGGGGTGGACATGATGGTCGTGCGTGAATTAACGGGTGGCATCTATTTTGGCAAGAAAGAGCGCACCGCCGACAGCGCCACCGATGTGTGTACCTACACGCGCAGCGAGATCGAACGCGTATTGCGCATCGCCGGCAAGCTCGCCAGCGGCCGTCGTGGCAAGGTGACATCAGTTGATAAGTCCAACGTCCTGGAAACATCGCGACTGTGGCGCGAGGTAACCAATCAACTGATGCCGGCCGAGTTCCCGGAAATAGAACTGGAACACCTCCTGGTTGACGCCGCCGCCATGCACCTCCTGTCCCGACCGGCGGACTTTGATGTCATCGTTACGGAGAACATGTTCGGCGACATCCTCACCGATGAGGCCTCAATGCTGGCGGGTTCGATGGGCATGCTGCCCTCCGCTTCCGTCAACGACGGAACGGTCGGCCTGTATGAACCCATTCATGGGTCGGCACCGGACATCGCCGGACAGAATCTGGCCAACCCGTGTGCCACGATCCTGAGTGCAGCCATGTTGCTGCGCCATTCGCTGGGCCTGGAAGATGAAGCCCGTGCAATTGAAGATGCTGTTACGCAAGTCTTGCAGGCGGGATTCCGCACGGGTGATATTGCGGCCGTCGGGGAAGATCGAGTCGGCACAACCGAAATGGGCGCTGCGGTAGCGGCCGCCGTAGGTGCGTGACAGATAGGGACTAGTACCAATAGTCTTGCTGCCCCGATCATCAATAATTGATGGCATCTGCAATCTGCACGGGGCACCAGATCATGAATACACCCATTTTACGTCGCTTCATTTTACAGACACTGATAACTGCATCGCTATTAGCCGGCCTGCCGGCCCACGCGGACGACAGCGCTGATGCCGCAGCGGTTGTCGAGCGCTTCAATGCGGCCGTAACGGCTCGCGATATGGACACCGCCATGGGCGCATTGGCGGAAGGCAGCGTGCAGTTTCAGTTACGTGCCGTGCACCCTGGAATGAGTGACACCCCGCCGCTCACGGCAGATTTACGCGGAACCTGGAAAGCCGTAGCAGGCATTTTATTTCCGATGAGCGAGGCCTACAAACGCACCGCCAGCGTGACGCAGGCGACTGCCATTGGTGAAGTCGCGACCGTCTGGACAGATACGACCACCCTTACCCTGCGCAAAGACAAAACTGAGCCCATGGAACTAAAATTCAGCGAAGTCTATTTGCTGGTGAAAAAACAGGACGGCTGGAAAATCGCGGGCGTTGCGGACAATCGGAAGCCTGACAATATTCGGGTGGATGGTGCCTAGAGAGCGAGACCGGAGTACACGCTCAAATAATTTAAAGGCCCACTTTCAGTGGGCCTTTTGGCTTAAGCCGATACACCATTAGCGCGTTCAGGACTTTCTGCGAACGCGCCACAAAGCAACCAGAGCGGAGCCGAACAGATATAGTGCCGGCGGCACAGGTACCACGCTGCGCACCAGGTAAACACCGGTCTCGTTGTCAGGGAAAAAGTCCTGATATGACGAGTAAGTAGCACCAGGGTCAGTCTCATTACCGACGGCATACCAGGTCGATTGAACCCAAAAATCGCCCAGCTGATCAGCAGTTTCGAGGTGAACGTAACTATTGCTAAGCGACACACCGTCATCCGCGACATGCAAACCCGCCTGATCGAATGAGCCCTCATTTTGATAGAAAGGCCCACCGAATACCCAAGCGGTTGTGATGCCCAAATTCATTACTTCCGGGAGAACATTAAAACCGCCTGTGAAACCGGGAACGCCGCCCGAGCCGTTGTACAAGGCGGAGACCTCAGAGTTTTTAGCAACACTGAAGCCCTGGTTAAGAACGTAATCACTCACTGCAATGGTGGCCATTATTTCAGCCGCAGTGGTCGTCGAGAATTCATCACCTGGGTCGGTCAGGCCAAGCGCTTCGGTGGTGGTCTGATTGAGGCTCAGCCACTCTAGATTGGTTTCAGTGTCCAGCCAGACGTTCGGCTCTACATTGACCAACGCACTCTGAGCGGTGGAGGCTATCAGCCACAAAGCTAATGCTGCCCAAGCCCTATACTGAATTGATGTAGCTATACGCACGCCCCACTCCCATGAAACCCCAAACTCGTTTCAGACCCAATATTACAATGGTTACAGGGTTTGCACAAAGAAGCTGACTATTGTTTTATAAATAGCCTATTAGTATATGTTTTAATTAGACTATTACAAATTTTTAGTATGCGAGCTTTGCAGACATAAAGCTGACTCAAACGCTTGCAAATTTGTAACAGTGTGCTAATGTACCAGCACATTAATACACTAGACTAAGTGATCATATGAAGGAACATCGAATTCTGGACCCGCGCGCGGAAATCGCGGCGGAAGACGAACTGTACAGCGCGGTTTTGCAACTCAAGGATGTTGGAGAATGCCGCGCCTTTTTTCGCGATCTGTGTACACCGGCCGAACTGCAGGCCATGAAAGATCGCTGGGCCGTGGCCGAATCGCTGGCCGCCGGCCTGACCTACCGGCAGATTCGCGATAAAACCGGTGTCAGCGTCACCACTGTGGGTCGGGTAGCGCGCTGTCTGGCCGAACAACCCGCCGGTTATTCGGCGGTACTGAAACGAATGGGAAGACTGAAGTCATGACTGAACCACTAGCCCGTATCAAAATTGCTGTCCAGAAGTCCGGGCGCCTGACCGATCACTGCCTGGAACTGCTGCAGCAATGCGGCCTGAAATATTCGCGTGGCCGGGATCAACTCATCGGCTACGGCGAAAATATGCCGGTGGATTTCCTGCTGGTTCGTGATGATGATATTCCCGGACTGGTTCGCGATGACGTTTGCGACCTCGGGATCTGCGGGCTTAATGTACTGGAAGAGAAGCGCCTTGCTTACGCGCGTAAGGGTATCGACGAGCCATTCAAGATGCTGCAGAAACTGGACTACGGCCACTGCCGGCTAGCCTTCGCCTACCCCGAAGACTCCAAGCTGCGATCTGCCGCCGAACTGGATGGTCAGACCATTGCGACCAGCTATCCCCGCATCGTCGAGGATTATCTGAAACGCAACAACATTAATGCCTCGGTCATTGAGTTTTCCGGTGCCGTAGAAATTGCCCCCAGCCTGGGCCGAGCCGAGCTTATATGCGACCTGGTTTCCACGGGGGCCACGCTGCAGGCTAACCGTCTGGTCGAGGGTGAAACCATTCTCGAAAGCGTCGCCTGCCTGGTGCAGACACCGGTGGACATACCGCCGGAGAAGACCGAGTGGGTCAACCGGCTGGTTGAGCGTATCAAGGGCGTCCAGCAGGTGCGCGGCAGCAAATACATCATGATGCACGCGCCCCGCTCGGCCCTGGCAGCCATCACCGATTTG
>Ga0316187_10001170_pt1 | contig 22235 bp, 20 predicted proteins | sample CroRivburrow1_MG_FD_204927 | JGI IMG/M metagenome (GOLD analysis project Ga0316187, IMG submission 204927) | Coastal sediment microbial communities from Maine, United States - Cross River worm burrow 1 | ecosystem: Environmental > Aquatic > Marine > Coastal > Sediment | place: USA: Maine...
GCTGGCACATTCAACACGGCACACCGATACACCTGCTGCAAGAGCCTGGCGGCTGGTCAGATATCCGCATGGTGCAGCGTTACGCTCATTTAGCACCGGAGCACTTAGCGTGCTATGCCGGCAATATCAGCGGTCTCAAAGGGGTGAATGGTACATTATTGGCTACACCTGGGAAGATTACAGCTTAGGAGTTATATTAAAAAACCCTTGCAAGTCACTGACCTACAAGGGCTTTAAGATGGCGCGCCTGGAGAGATTGTGCGGCACATCCTTGTGCCGCACCCCTGCGGGCGGCCTTCAGCCGTCCTCGGGGCCGCTCGCTGCGCTCGCGTCCAAAATCACTCCGGGCGATTTTGTCGAACTGGGAGTTCTCATCTGATCCCCAAACGACCCATCCATAAAAAAACCCCGCTTCGCGGGGCCTTTTTATGGATGGCGCGCCTGGAGAGATTCGAACTCCCGACCGCTCGGTTCGTAGCCGAGTACTCTATCCAGCTGAGCTACAGGCGCTTAATTTGAGGTCGCGATTCTACGGATATTTGTCGCGCTTTGCCAGTGTAAATTGCAAAAGGGGTTAGTTATCGTGGCATGCGGTACAAGATCCCCGCTTGCGCGGGGATGACTGAGTCGAGTGATGGCTAGCAGGCGGTTTTTTGCTCACTCCAGGTATTCGCGTTTGGCGTGGGCGCCGACGTTACACAGGATTTCATAGGGAATCATCTGCGAACAATCGGCGAGATCGCAGACATTCGGCGAGCCACCAAACAGTGTTACCTCCTCTCCTACCCCGACTTTATCCACTGCACTGACATCCACCGTGATCATGTCCATCGAAACCCGACCGACGATATCGCACAGCTGGCCGTGTATCTCGACCTGTGCGGTATCGATCTTGTGGCGCGGATAACCATCGGCGTAACCGCTCGCGATCACCGCAATTACCATATCTTTATGACAGGTAAAGGTATTGGCATACCCAATCAGGGCCCCCCGGCGGTGACGATTGACAGCGAGGATCTTAGATTTCATCGTCATCACCGGGCGCAATTCACGTCGCACCATCTTGCGATCCGTCAGCGGATCGGCGCCATAAAGCGCGATCCCGGCCCTGACCCAAAGGCTATGCGTTTTAGGCCAGCCGAGGATCCCGGCGGAATTGGCAATACCCCATTCGTAATCTCCGAGCTGCAGCGAATTGACGGCGCTGATCTGGCTGTCAGTGAAGCGGCTGTCGACATCGTCAGCGCTTGCCAGATGCGTCATCAGGCGAATATTGCCGAGCGTATTGAAACTGGCCAGGAAGTTGATAATCGACTGCACCCGCTCGGGCGTAAAACCGAGCCGTCCCATCCCCGTATCGATTTTGATCCAGACATCGAGATCGTTGAGATCGGTCGCTGCCTGCAGACAATCGAGATGAAACTGGTGGTGTAACACCGGGTCTATCCGCTGTTCGATGCATACCTGCAGTTCTGCCGAAGAAATAAAGCCACCCATTACCAGGATCTTTTGCGAGATACCCGCTTTACGCAAGGCAAGCGCTTCACCGACTGCGGCAACCGCAAAGGCATCCGCATCGGGCAGCGCCGCGGCCACCTCGTTCGCACCGTGCCCGTAGGCGTCGGCCTTGAGCACGGCTATAAGCCGGCTACCACCGGCAACCTGCTTGAGATAGTGGTAATTATGCCTTAACGCGGTAAGGTCGATGATCGCGCGTGGGTGGCGGTTTGCTCCATGACTATTCAAACTCACTCCCGTATTGATCAAAAGCAAGATTTTCAAAACGCGTGTACTGGCCAAGAAAGGCGAGCTTGACCATACCGATCGGGCCGTTACGCTGCTTGCGAATCAGCAGTTCGGCAACACCCTTGTCGGCGCTTTCCGGGTTGTAGACCTCGTCTCGATAAATGAACAGAATAACATCGGCATCCTGCTCGATACTGCCCGATTCACGCAGGTCCGACATGACCGGGCGCTTGTCGGGGCGCTGTTCGACACTGCGGTTCAACTGCGACAATGCGATCACGGGCACCTGTAATTCTTTGGCCAGCGCCTTCAGCGAACGCGAAATCTCGGAGATTTCAGTCGCCCGATTCTCGGTAGTGCCGGCGACCTGCATCAACTGCAGGTAATCGATGATCACCAGGTCGATACCGTGTTCGCGCTTCAGGCGACGGGTACGTGCGCGCAATTCGGTCGGCGTCAGCGCCGGGGTATCGTCGATGAACAATTTCGACTTGGATAACATGTTGACCGACGAAATCAGGCGCGGCCAGTCGTGATCGTCGAGCTTGCCGGTACGCAGGTTGTGCGAGTCGATTCGCCCGAGCGATGACATCATGCGCAGCGCCAGCTGCTCACCCGGCATTTCCATGCTGAACACGGCAACCGAGCGCTCGTTATGCATCGCCGCATTTTCAGCGATGTTCATCGCGAAGCTGGTTTTGCCCATCGACGGGCGTCCGGCGATGATGATCAGATCGGAGCGTTGCAGGCCCGAAGTCTTTTCGTCAAACAGGTTGAAACCGGTGGCAATACCGGTAATCGATTCCTTGTTGCGGTACATTTCCTCGACGCGCTTGACTGCGCGCCCGAGCAAGTCATTGATGGCTTCGAAACCTTCTCGATTACCGGCACTCTGCTCGGCGATCATGAATACCTTGCGTTCGGCCTCATCAAGCAGTTCCTTGCTGCTGCGGCCGTCGGCGTTATAGGCACTGGCAGAAATCTCGTTGCCGATCTGAATCAGGCTGCGCAATATCGAGTATTCCCGCACAATATTCGCGTAGGCCCTGGTGTTTACCGCCGTCGGTGTGTCGTTAGCGAGAATACTGAGATATGCGAGACCGCCGATGGTATCCAGTTCGCCGCGCGAGCTCAGCCATTCCGATACGGTTACGACATCGTAGGGTTTGCTGTCTGCGGCGAGCGCACCGACGGCGCGAAAAATCAGGCTGTGATCATGGCGATAAAAGTCTGCCTCGACGACGATATCGGCAACGTCATCCCAGGAACGATTGTCCAGCATCAAGCCACCGATGACCGATTGCTCGGCCTCCAGCGAATGCGGCGGAACCTTGAGGTCGTCGACGCGCTGGCTAAGCTCGGTCAGGCGGGAGGTTATTTCAGACATGCGGGATCAGTATTACCATCGGGCCGTCATGATAAACCTTTTTTACCGAGCCAAAAACAGAAAGGCTGCACAAAAGGCAGCCCCCCGGGAAAATATCAGCGGACGAAATTATTCTTCGCCGATGATAACCACTGTTACCTGGGTATCGATATCGGTATACAGGTGAATGTCGACAAGGTGTTCGCCGACAACGCGCAGGGCACCTTCCGGCATGCGAATCTCGCTTTTTTCGACATTGCCACCCATGCTGGCGATTGCATCGCTGACATCGGCGACGCCGATGGAACCGAACAGCTTACCTTCCGAGCCGACGCGCGCGGTCACTTCGATGACACCCAGCGCTTCGATCTCCAGTTTGCGAGCATGCGCCTCCTGCTGGGCTTGCACAGCAGCCTTCTCGAGCTCGGCGCGAATCGCCTCGAATTCAGCCAGGTTAGCGGCAGTCGCCATTTTTGCTTTACCCTGGGGTACCAGGTAATTGCGCGCAAAACCAGATTTCACGCTGACCTTGTCACCAACAGCGCCCAGGTTTTCAACATTTTCCATCAGGATGACATCCATTGGATTACCTCTCGTCACGTTCATTATCATCATTTGGCTTTACCGATTTCTTACGGAAAACCAACCAGTTATCGATCACCCCGGTAACCGCGGTGAGTGCTACTACCTGGGGAAAAATCAGTAGTAGCCCATAAAACAGGCCAAGTAGCAGGCGCGCCTGGCGCCATGACCCCAACTTGCAATGCACCACGGCAATGCCCTGGAACATGAATGCGATCACTACCAGGAAAGCCAGGCTGACCAACCAGGCCTGCCCCAGCCAGAAGCTGAGGCCCATCAACACCAGCGCAAACGCGGCGGCCGATTTCCCGAGCACAAGCCCACGGAATTCCTGACCGAACCCGTTGGAGCCGGCCAGGCTGGCCTGCATCCAGCGCGCGACCAGCAGGATCAGCATGATGAACAAATAAACCATCGCCACCATCGCCAGCACGAACAGGCGCAGTATCTGGATGTTTCGGTCCACCATCTCCTGCTGTTGCTGTGCGGCCTCGCCCAGGCGCTGTATCGCCTGGGTGATCAACTCGGCTTCCATCGATCCCCACAGCAGGTATTGCACGGCGATCGCGATCGCGCCCAGCGCTACCCCGACCAGCACGGTTAGCGCCAGGGACTTGGTGCTGCGCAGGGTTTGCGACAGCAGTATAATCGGCAACCACTGCACTAACCCGGTCCACAGGCCAAGTTCGGGGGCGTTTATCAGGGCCCAGGCCACCAAAGTGATGCCGAGCATTGAAACACCGATCGCCTTGAGCCCGGATAACGTCCCCTGGGTCAGTATGATCAGTCCCACCAATGCACAGGACAACAGCATGCTGAACGAGGCGAGCAACACTCCAATTACGTTATTGCCGGTCATCGGCGGTATGAAAACCGCCAGTACAGCCAGCAATCCTACGATGGCAGCGGCCTGGTAAGGGCCCTTCAGCGTATATCTTGCCAGTGCCAACAAACTGACACCCACCGTGAATTATCTCAGCTTGTGCTGATCGGTATACGGCAACAGCGAAAGAAAACGGGCACGCTTGATTGCCGTTGCCAGTTGGCGCTGATATCTGGCCTTGGTACCGGTCACCCGGCTCGGGACTATCTTGCCGGTCTCGGTGATATATTCCTTGAGGGTTTCCAGATCCTTGTAGTCGATCTGTTCAATTCCTTCTGCGGTAAACTTGCAGAAACGCTTGCGGCGGAAATAACGGGACATATTATTCTACTCCTGCTGCGGCAGTTTTCTCGGCGTCGTCCGACTCGGTTTCGGCGACAACTTCTGCTGCTACCGGTTCATCAGCAGCAGCTTTTTCATCGGCATCTTTACTGCCTTCATCTTTCTTGACTTCGTCGTCACTGCTCGCAGCGGGCCTACGATCGCTGGACTTGGCTGATTCCTCGCGTTCGACTTCCTTCATCATCGCCGACTTTTCGGTCTCGGCTGATTTACAGGTGAGTGTCAGATGACGCAGCACTGCATCGTTAAAGCGGAAAGCGGACTCGAGCTCGTCGAGCACTTCCTGACTGCACTCGATGTTCATCAGCACATAATGGGCTTTATGGATTTTCTTGATCGGAAATTCGAGCTGGCGGCGGCCCCAATCCTCTTCGCGATGTACTCTACCGCCGGAATTGGTGATCATGCTGCGATAGCGTTCCACCATCGCTGGCACCTGTTCGCTCTGGTCAGGGTGGACCAGAAACACGATTTCGTAATGTCTCATTTGTTCTCCTCGTGGGATAATGCCCCCGGATCGCGCCCGTGGAGCAAGGAGTGATGCGGATCTTGTCATGCGACCCGGATCAAGGAGCGCGGATTGTACCCGAGCGTGACCCGGCCCGCAACAGGAATAAGCTGAAAATATACCGCTGAAGACACGCAGATTCAGGCGACATTGCGGGCCAGGACCGACCAGGACAGCGGTAACCCGCCAACCCTTCTGGGCCGGATCCTTCAGCCAGGTCGCTGTTTTTTGCCCCTTGCCTTGCTTGTCAAACTCTCGCGTGAGCGCAGAATTTCGTAAAGACAGATGCCGGTTGCAACCGAGACATTGAGGCTCTCCACCTGTCCGCGCATCGGCAAACTGATCAGGTGGTCGCAGGACTCCATCGTCAAACGCCGCAAACCAGATCCTTCAGCACCCATCACCAGGGCAATCGGCCCGCTGTAGTCGTGATCGTAGACGCTGTCGCTGGCGTCGCCACTGCTGCCGTAAAGCCAGACCCCGGCCTGCTTCAACTCCTTCAGGCAACGCGCCAGGTTGGTGACCTCGATGACCGGAACCGACTCGGCGCCCCCGGCGGCCACTTTACGCACCGTGGCATTGACCTTGACGGCTCGATCCCGCGGTATGATCACCGCGTCAACCCCGCAGGCGTCGGCGCTGCGCAGGCAGGCGCCGAGGTTATGCGGATCCTGGACGCCGTCGAGCACCAGCAGCAAGCTATCCGCGTTGATCGCATTCAGGCATTGCGCAAAATTCACGCTCGTCTGTGCTTCCAGGATTTGCAGCAAACAGCCCTGATGCTTGTCCCCACCGCCGAGTTGGGTCAGCCGTTCGCGCTTTTCCAGATGCACCTCGACGCCGGCGGCGCGCGCCTGGTCAAGCAACTGCAACAGGCGCGGGTTGCGTCCGTCCACGCAATACAACGCCATACAGCGAGCCGGTGCCTGCTTGATAAACCGCGCCACCGCGTGGATGCCGTAAACAAAACTGTCGCTCATCCGGTTGCTGATTTGCTCTTTTTGCTTTTCCTGTCCCGCTTGCCCGTTCTGAGATGTCCGCCAGCCTTGCTCTTGCGACCGCTCCTGCCTTTACCCTTCTTGCTTCGGGTTTTGCCAGCCGGTTTTTCAGCATCACTGCCGACCAGGTCGAAATCGATCTTGCGATCCTCCATGTTGACCCGCGCGACCACCACCTGCAGACGATCGCCGAGGCGGTAACTGCGACCGGTCAGTTCACCTACCAGCCGATGATGTGCCGGATCATACTGGTAATAATCCCGTTTCAACGCGGTTACGTGCACCAGGCCATCGATCAGCAGGTCATCGAGTTGCACGAATAGACCGAAATTAGTGACGGCATTGACGATACCGTCATATTGCCGGCCGATATGCTTTTGCAGGAACTCGCACTTGAGCCAGTCGGAGGCGTCCCGGGTAGCATCGTCGGCGCGCCGTTCGTAACGCGAACAGAGTTCGCCCAGCGCGGTCATTTTGGCAAGGTCATAACAATAACCGCTGATACTCTGATGCGCGATCCAGTGCTTTATGGCGCGATGTACCAGCAAGTCGGGGTAGCGGCGAATGGGTGAGGTGAAATGCGCGTAATCGTCCAGCGCAAGTCCAAAGTGACCGATGGTCGTATCCGGGCTGTAACAGGCTTGCAACATGGAACGCAGAATCACCGTTTGTATCATGTCGGCTTCGGGTCGCTCGCGTGCCTCGGCTACCAGTCGTGCATAGTCGGTCGGCGTCGGGTTTTCGGTGCCCATCGCGATACCGAAGCTGGCCAGAAATTCCTGTAAATTCGGCAACTTGTCGGCGTTCGGGCCTTCATGATTGCGATACAGCACCGGCAGTTTACGCTTCTTCAGGTAGCGCGCAGCCGAAATATTGGCAGCGATCATGCACTCTTCGATCAACAGATGCGCCTGGTTGCGTTGATAGGGCAATATCGCCTCGATCTTGCGCTGCGCATCATATTTGAACACCACTTCGCGGGTCTCAAACTCAACGGCATGGCGGCGCTTGCGCGCCTTGGCGAGCGCCTGGTAAACCTGCTGCAACTGCCGCAGAGGGCCTTCAACCGACGCGATAGTGCCTCGTGCCTCCTCCCCATCGAACAACACTGCCGCCACATCTTCGTAGATCAGGCGCGCATGCGAATGGATTACCGCCTCGAAAAAATCAAATTTCTTGATGGTGCCCTGGTGATTGATTTCCATCTCGCACACCAGGCACAGACGATCGACATCGGGATTGAGCGAACACAGCCCGTTCGACAGCACTTCCGGTAACATCGGTATCACTTCACCGGGAAAATAAACCGACGTGCCGCGATTGATCGCTTCCTTATCGAGCGACGAATCGACACCCACGTAATGCGCCACGTCGGCAATGGCCACCGATAGCTGGAATCCATCGCCCATGGGCTGGCAATAGACCGCATCGTCAAAGTCACGCGCATCCGCGCCATCGATGGTGACAAAAGGCAAGGCACGCAGGTCACGACGGTTGCGCTTATCCTGCTCCAGCACCTCGCTGTCAAGACCGCGAATCGACATCATCACCTCGTCGTTCCAGCCGTGCGGAATGTGATGGGTATTGACGGCTATGGTCACTTCCATACCGGGAGCATTCTCCTGGCCCAGCACCCGTTCGATCAGGCCGATCGCCTGGCTGTGCCGCGACGGATACTCGGTAATGCGCACCAGCACGATATCGCCCTGCTGCGCGGAATGACCGACCTCGCGGTTCAGCAACACATCCTGCACCAGGCGCTTGTCATCCGGTTTGACAAAATCGATACCGCTTTCACGGTAATAGCGACCCACCAGGGTTTCGTGGGCACGCGCCAGCACCGATACCAGCGCACCTTCGGCACGGCCACGCTGCTTGTCGAAACTGGCGATCTTGACGGCGACCCGGTCACCATTCATCAGCGTGCGCATCTGCCCCGCGGGCAGAAAGATATCTTTGCCCCCCTTTTCGGGCGTGACGAAACCAAAGCCGTCGGGATGCGACTGCACGTAGCCCTTCTCCAGGTCCATGTGGTCAAAGCTGATGTAACCGCCACGGCGATTACGAAACAGCTGGCCATCACGAACCATCGCCTGCAGGCGCCTGCGCAGGGCTTCCTGGCGGGTTTCATCGTCATACCCGAGGGTCTCGGCGATATCTTCCTGGGGCAATGGCACCTTTTTCGCCTGAACCAGTTCAAGCAGATGTTCGCGACTGGCGATGGGCTCGTCGTAATTGGCTTTTTCGCGTTCCAGGAAGGGGTCCTGGGAGCTGGTGTGAGATTTTTTTGACATGTCTGATCCGTTGTAAGACCGCGAGTATATAGAAACATTTGCCGAGCCACTACCGGTGGTGTATATTCCCGCGCCATGCCCAGGTGGCGGAATTGGTAGACGCGCTAGCTTCAGGTGCTAGTGACCTTATGGTCGTGGAGGTTCAAGTCCTCTCCTGGGCACCAACAAATTGCAATCGACGTGGTTAAACATTGATTCGACTTTTCCCAAGAATATCCCCTGAAACCCTGCCGGTGGTGGCATTGCTGTTAGCCATGATATCCGGCTGCGCCAGCACTGCCGAGCCGATCGACCCTTACGTGCAGCAATTACAGTGGCTGGATGCGGCGGATCCACAGGCCGACGCCAACCAGGCGGTCAAGCAAAACGATCTGCGCCTGCTGGGACTCGCAACGCGTTCGGTTAATATTCCGGGAATCGACAAAAAAGACCTGCTGAAATACGAAGAAGTCTGTGGCGTGCAACTCATCGAGGGCATATCAGACGTGGTGCGTAGCGACGAGCACCTGCGGCTCATGCAGAAAGCACGCAGTTATGCACTCAAGTACAACGCGATCATCAAGCTTCACTGCAAGATCTAGGTGCGGCGCGCACGCCGCGCATGGGCCAGCACCAGCAATCCCGTCAACAGCAACAACCAGCGATAATCAAGCGCGCTCGAGTCGCCGTTGGCAGGCGGATCAATACCCGGACCGCCAATTTCAGAGACCTTGCACTCGACCACCGCGCCACAGGCAGGCGCGGCAAGGCCGGTGGTACCATTATTGTTGTAAAAGAGCTCGTTGTCGCTATCGCTGAAAGTGCCTGCGCCCGATGCGCTACCGTCGACGGCAAAATCGACATCTGAGATATCGTAAAAAATATTATTGCCACATTGCACGCGTATGCGCGCGCGCGGGTGGGAACTACCAACCGGGGTGATACTTACATCCGCCGAGCCGGTGTTTGCAGTCGTCAGTAACGGGTGGACCGAATAACTGCTACCATCGTCCGCAATGGTCAAAAGCTCGATTTTGACACTGCTGCAGTTGATTGGTGCCTGGTCGGTAGCGGCCACCCGCCAGTTCACGGTAATCGGTGTCCTGGTGTCGATCGGTGACAATGGCGAATCGAGGTTGGTGATTTCAAATACCGCGCCGGTATCCCGCACCGTGACTTTGACGTCGTCGCTATCCTGACCACTCAAACCATCGCGTGCGGTAAAACGCAGATTAACGTCACGATTATTGCAGGGAATAACTTCCGCATCGTCGAACAGACCCTGTAGCTGGGTTCCCAGCGCCGGAAAATGGCGTTTTGCGACAACGCGCGGCGGGTAACTGCGAAACAGGCCATTGAAACCGGTATCGGTGCCAAAACTGCTCGCATTGGTCGGGCAACCGGCATCCAGTTGATCCCATTGGTAAGACAGGGTATTTCCATCCGCGTCGCTGGCCGAAGCGTCGAGCACGAAAGCGGTATTGGCGGGAATCGTCCGGTCGGCGACGGCAGCGACAACAGGGTCGTTCAGATTATCGATAAACCCGGGAACCTCGCTGAAACAACTGCCCCCGGCTGCGGTGAAACTGTTGATCTGCGCAATGCTGGCGGCATGAAAGGTGGCATCGCTGTTGCTCTGTAAATCCTCGACGTCACAGATTCCGGCATAGGCCATGATGGTCGAGCCACTGCCCGGCTCGTAGGCGGTTGCCTGATTTCGGCCTGTCCCGCAACTACCTTCTAATCCATTAAAACTGTGATCGGCATTGAACTGGTGACCGATTTCATGTGCCACGAAATCGATGTAAAACGGATCGCCCAGCGGGTCGACGATACCCGACACTCCCTTGGCCTTGTTATTGCTGGCACAGACCGACCCAAGTAACGCCAGTCCACCTCCGCCGGTACCGAAAATGTGGCCGATATCGTATCCCGATGGCCCTAACCTGGAATCGATCCAGGCTTGATTCTCGGCAAACATTTGCGGTGGATTACCATTGCTAAAACTGACGTTGCCATTATTTTCGATCAATTGATCATTGTTCGCCACCAGCACAAGGCGGATGCTGAGATCACGTTCGTAGATTTGATTGACCCGGTTGATCGCCGTCACTATTCTGGCCTGCGCTCCGAGGAAATCGAACCTGGACCCAGTTACCCGGAGTACATATTCCTCGGTTGCCGCCACGGCCAACCGATACTGTAGAAACGTATCGCTGGCGCGCGCTGCGGTGCGTGCCGCGCTCTGCTGTGGCGCACGCATGGCATATTCGGGTTCATCGACGCCGCAGGAATAGCCCGATGTTGGAGCGGCATTGCGGGTGCGCGCCCGGTAGCGGTCCGCTAGCGGCGAACCGGCGTCGGGATCGATAAACAGGCGCCCCTGGGATGTATGCAACAGCGCATGAAAGCCCTGCGGTGTTATGTCAAGCCGGCCGGAGGCAAGCGGATCGTCGATGCCATAGACCTTATAGGTTTTGATTTCGGGATAACGTTGCGCCAGTTCGTCCTGCATTATTGGCGATTCGTATATCTCGAAATCAGCCAGACTGCCGTCGGGCATGGGCAGGCGGATGATGCGTACGGATCCCGGCCCGATTTCCCTGGTGACCCGTTGCAGGGTGGCACGCAAGGCAAGACTATCGACCTGGTATTGCCGCTGGTAATTGTCGACGCTACGAGCCTGCCGCTCGCTGACCTCCTGCCAGATTTGCTCGGCAGCACCGGCACGCGCTGCTAACAAGAGCATCACGGTTAACATTAACAGCTTGATTTTAAACATTGATTATCGACATTCCTGCATCGCGTCAACCCACTGATTTAGGCACACAACCGCTATAAATGCAAAGCCTGGCCGGAAAACGGATGGCGCAGGACAATGGTTTCACTGCGCTCGGGTCCGGTCGAAACGATATCGATCGGCACCTGGCAAATCTCTTCGATTTTTCGCAGATAATTGGTCGCGGCAGACGGCAATTCATCCCATGACTTTAGCCCAACGGTAGAATCCTGCCATCCGGGCATTTCGATATAAAGCGGTTCGCAGCCGGCGATACCCTCGGCACCCGATGGGGGTGTCGACGTTTCCGCACCCTGGTAACGATAAGCCACCGCGAGTTTGATCGTTTCCAGGCCATCGAGCACGTCGAGCTTGGTGATGCACAATCCACTGACCGAATTGATCTGCAAAGCGCGTTTCAGGGCAACCAGGTCAAGCCAGCCACAACGCCGTTTGCGGCCCGTGGTCGCACCAAACTCATGGCCACGCGCGCCCATGTGATCGCCGCAGGCATCGTCGAGTTCGGTCGGGAACGGCCCGGCGCCGACTCGCGTCGTATAGGCTTTGACAATACCGAGGATGTAGTCGAGATCGCGCGGTCCGACACCGGAACCGGAGGCTGCACCACCGGCAGTCGTCGTCGACGAGGTCACGTAGGGATAAGTACCGTGGTCAATATCCAGCAATGCGCCCTGGGCGCCTTCAAACATGATCGATGCATCCTGTTCGAGCAACTGGTGCAATATACCGCTGACGTCGCCGACCATGGGACGGATCAACTCTGCCTGCGCCAGTGCCTCATCGAGCATTTTCTGATAATCGAGCGCTGCCACCTTGAAGTAATGTTCGAGCGCAAAATTGTGATATTCGAGCACTTCTGCGAGGCGCTCGGCAAAATGATCCGCGTGCATCATTTCGCCGAGGCGAATGCCACGGCGCGCGGCCTTGTCTTCATAGCAGGGCCCGATACCGCGCCCCGTGGTACCGATCGCCCTGTTACCGCGTGCGGCTTCGCGCGCCTGATCGAGTGCGATGTGATAAGGGAGAATGAGCGGACAGGCATCACTGATCACAATACGCTTGCCAGCCGGTACCCCGGACTTTTCCAGCTCATGCAGCTCATGCAGCAACGCATCGGGTGACAACACCACGCCATTGCCAATCAGGCATTGCACATTGTCGCGCAGCACCCCGGATGGAATCAGGTGCAACACCGTCTTTACGCCATCGATGACCAGGGTATGTCCGGCATTGTGCCCACCCTGAAAACGCACCACCGCATCCGCCCGATCGGTGAGCAGATCGACGATCTTGCCCTTGCCTTCATCGCCCCATTGAGTACCGATTACTACTACTGTCTTGGCCATAAAACGGTTAAACCTCTTTAACGGTCCAGGCGCCATCGACCTGGATGATATGTCTATTGCAATGTTGCTCCAGCGCGCTGAGCGTCATCTCGCTCAAGTCGACGACGACGCGCTCACCTTGAGAACGCAAATTTTCAATCATTGTCGCCAGCCCCACATCATCCAGATCCGGTGCCAGAATGCCTGTCGGGGTGCCGCTCCCGGGATCACAGAGCTGGTACAAATTTAACAGGTCGGCGCTGAAACCGGTGGCCGGGCGCGCATTGCCAAAAACTTCCCCGACGTCGTTGTAACGGCCACCGCGCGCGATTTCACGTCCCTGCCCCGGCAGAAAGGCGGCGAAAACAAGTCCGGTGTGGTAGCTGTAGCCACGTAATTCCGCGAGGTCGCAGTTGATCAGCGTGCGCGGGTACCTGCTTTGCAGCGACGCCACCACCTTGTGCATGTAATCGAGGCTAGCCAGCAATTCCGCACCGGCGTCGCGATAAAGTTCACTCGCCTCGTCGATGACCGACACGTCGCCGTTCAATAGCGCGAGCTGGCAGATTTGCTGGCGCAGCTCTGAACTGAGCGGCAATTCCTGCAGGTACTGCTGCAGATCGGGTATCGACTTGCGCTGCAGCATATCGAACAGGCGCGCTTCCTGGTCATTGTCGAGAGCGGTATTTTTCACCAGGTTGCGGAATATGCCGACGTGGCCGACATCGAGCGATATTCCAGACAGGCCGACGCTGTGCAAGGTGGCAACCATCAGGCTGAGCACTTCGACATCGGCACTGATCGAGTCGCTGCCAAATATCTCGGCGCCAATTTGCAAAGGCGTGCGGCTTGAGGTGATACCGTCGCCAATCGCATGCAACAGGTGGCCGCAATAGCACAGCCTGGCGACGCGATGCTGCATTGCCGAATCGGCCAGCAGGTGCGCATCGATACGCGCAACCTGGGGGGTCATATCGGAGCGAACCCCCATCTGCTTGCCCGACAACTGATCGACCAGGGCGAAAGTTCGCGTATCCAGTGAGTGTGCGGTACCGGTGAGCAGCGAGTCCATGTACTCGATCATCGCCGGCATCACCAGGTCATATCCCCAACGTTCGAACACCTGCAGGATTTCATGCCGCAGGGACTCGACCGCCGCCGCATCGGGAGGCAGCGTCTCCTGCACCCCATCGGGTAGCAGCCAGCGCTTGTTGGAAGTCGCCACCGCGCTCTAGCCTCGCACGGCTAACAGGGCAACCAGCCCACAAAAAATCAGCACCAGGCCGACATTTCTGAGCATTTTCTCGGGCATAGCCGCCATCTGTTGAACCATGTTCTTATAACCCCGGGGACTGACGAAAGGTATCAAGCCTTCGAGGATTAATACCAGCGCCAACGCCGACCACAAATCAGCCCAATTCATAATCCTCTCACAAAAAAACGGGCGCACTTTGTCGCCCGTCGTAGTGTATACCACTGTGGAACTATTCGGTATTCTTGCTAACGGCTATTTCGACTTTTTGAAATACTTGAAGAAGTCGGATTCGGGGCTCAGCAGAATCATGTCCTGGTTATTGCCGAAGCTGACCTCGTAAGCGTTCATGCTGCGGTAAAACGAATAGAATTCGCGATCCTGGTTGTAGGAATCCGCGTAGGTCTTGGCGGAGGTGGCGTCGCCTTCACCGCGAATCTCTTCCGATTTACGATAGGCTTCCGCCAGGATTTCTTCACGCTGACGATCGGCATTGGCACGTATCTGCTTGGCCTGCTCTTCACCGCGTGAGCGGAACTCCTTGGCGACCGTCTGCCGCTCGGTAGCCATGCGCCGATAGACATTGTTACTGACGTTTTCCGGCAATTCGACCTTCTTCACGCGCACATCGATCAGCTCGATTCCGAGATCCTGGATCTTGATGCCGGCATTATCGGTGACCTGCTGCATGATCGAGGCGCGTTCTCCGGAAATGACTTCACGCATGTTTTTCGATGCGATCTGACCTTTCAGCTCATTGTTGATGATCGACGCCATACGCGCGATCGCCTGGCGTTCATCACCGGCGGTCGCGGTATAAAAGGTCTTCGGATCGACGATGCGCCACTTGGCGAACGAATTGACGATGACATTTTTCTTTTCGGCGGTCAAAAAACGCTCCGACGGTGTATCCATGGTGAGGATACGGCTGTCGAATTTGCGCACGTTATTGATGAAGGGAATCTGAAAATAAATGCCCGGCTCGTAATCTGCCTCGACGATCTCACCGAGTTTGAATTTGATCGCGATTTCACGTTCGTGGACGATGAAAGTCGACATCGACAGCACTGCGCCCATAACCAGTATCAGCACAAAACCAAATTTGATGTTATTCATTCCCTTGTCTCCCGGCTGCGGCTACGATTTGCATTATTCTTGAACTCGTCGATCAAGGACTTGTTATCGGCGCTGGAGCCACTCAGGCCCTGCAACGAATTAGCGGCGGAGCTGGAACCGGACATCAACTGGTCGAGCGGCAGGAACATCAGGTTGTTGCCATTGGGTATATCGATCATCACCTTGGGCGAACGCGCCATCACCGATTCGATGGTGTCGAGATAAATACGCTCGCGGGTAACTTCGGGCGCGCGTTGATACTCGGCCAGCAGCTGGTTGAAACGGCTGGTTTCACCCTCGGCGGACTTGATTACGCGAGTCTTGTAAGCCTCGGCCTGTTCCAGCAAACCCTGCCCTTCACCACGCGCCTGCGGTACGACGCCGTTGCGGTAGGCGTTGGCTTCATTGATGATACGCTGCTCGTCCTCGCGCGCCTTGATGGCGTCTTCAAAGGCATCCTGCACTTCCTCGGGCGGCTGCGCCTCATCCATGTTGACGGTGACGACATTGATGCCGGTACGGTAATTGTCCAGTATCTGCTGCATGATTTCCTTGGTCGCACTGCCTACCACCGCACGGCCCTCGGTGATAATCAAATCCATGTCGTTGTTACCGACCACTTCACGGATGGCGGTTTCCGCCGTTTGCTGCAGGGTCAGGTCCGGATCACGCACCTCAAAGGCAAAATCCTGCGCATCCTTGACGTTGTACTGAATTTCGATACTCATCACCACGATGTTTTCATCGCTGGTCAACATCTTGGAATTATTGCGTGCAGTACGAATGTCGGACACATCGATCAGCTCGACATCCTCGATGGGATAGGGCAAGTGCCAGTGCGGGCCTGCCTGAGTGACCACGGTGCGCTTGCCGAAGAAGGTTTCGACACCACGCCAACCTTCGTCGACAATATAGATTCCGGTCAGCGACCAGACTACCAGCAAGGCAACGGCAATAAAGCCGATAATACCGGGGAGGTTACCGGAGCCGCCGGGCACCTTGGGTATCTTGCCTTTACCACCGCCTAAAAAACCGCCGAACTTGTCGCGCAAATTTTTAAACAACTCGTCCAGATCGGGGGGGCCATCGTTATTACGCTGTCCCCAGGGATCCTTGTCTTTACCTGGTTCGTTCCAAGGCATATTAAAAACTCCAAATACTGTTGTGTGATCAGTGGCTTGCGGACACGCAAAGAGTGCGGATTGTAATGGCTATCATGCAGCTCCTGCAAGCGCGCCAGCGACTATCTCGAAACGATCAGCAGGCAGGTCAAACCTGCGGCTCAAACGCTTCAATAATGCGGGCGTAAGTCGCAGTTTCAAGTGTATATCGCCATTATTTTGATATTTCTCGGCTTCGATGGACCCATTTTCGAACAAGTAGGCCCGAATCTGGCCGTCGCCTGCCTGCAAAACCAGGTTGTAAAGCGCTGTTTGTTCGCAAAATCGCTGCCGCAATACTTCGTAAAGCTGTTCAAAGCCGCTGTGGCTTATCGCCGACAGCCAGATTCGCCAGGGTTTATCCTGGTCGTCGAGGTCGATGCGGGGCTTGATACCGGAAAGGTCGATCTTGTTATACACCAGGAGTTGCGCTGTATCGCCGGCACCCACTTCGTCGAGTACGCGATTGACGGCGGTGATTTTCTCCTGGCGATTGTCATCCGCGCTGTCCACCACGTGCAGGATCAGATCGGCCTCGCGGGTTTCCACCAGCGTGGCTCGAAATGCCGCCACCAGGTCGTGTGGCAAGTGCCGAATGAAGCCGACCGTATCCGCCAGGATGATGGTCTGTTGCTCGGACAGCGGCAACTTGCGCAGCGTCGGGTCAAGCGTCGCAAACAGCTGATCGGCGGTGTATACCTCGGAATCGGTGAGTGCGTTGAACAACGTCGACTTGCCAGCATTGGTGTAGCCAACCAGCGAAACCGTCGGGATATCGGCCTTGGTACGCGCCTGGCGGCCCTGTTCACGCTGACGCGAGACTTTACCGAGACGATTGTTCAGGTATTTGATGCGCTTGCCGAGCAGGCGCCGATCGGTCTCCAGCTGGGTCTCGCCGGGCCCACGCAGGCCGATTCCACCCTTTTGCCGTTCGAGGTGGGTCCAGCCGCGCACCAGTCGCGTCGACAGATGCTTGAGCTGCGCCAGCTCGACCTGCAGCTTGCCTTCAAAGGATTGAGCGCGTTGCGCAAAGATATCCAGGATCAGGCCGGTGCGATCCAGCACCCGGCATTTGAGCGCCGCTTCCAGGTTGCGTTCCTGTGACGGAGATAGCGAATGATTAAACAGCACCACGTCAATCGAAAGCGCTTCAACCTGAGCGGCGATTTCTTCGAGTTTGCCTTTACCGATGAATGTTTTTGCCGACGCCTGCACACGGCTGCCAACTATCAGCTCGACGCGCTCAACATCGGCAGAATCGACCAGTTCGACGAATTCCGCCAGATCATCCTGATCCGACTGGTGAGGGAAATTGATGTGGACCAGAAGCGCTCGTTCACCCCCGCGTGGCCGCTCAAATTCGAACAACGAGTCCTCCGGTAACGACCATAACCTTAGCGGTTACCCTCATCTTCTTCGGCGTGGGGATGGTCGATGTGTACATTGCGCGCCGGTACGATGGTCGAAATCGCATGCTTGTAGACCATCTGGCTGACATTATTCTTCAGCAGCACCACAAACTGGTCGAAAGATTCTATCTGCCCCTGCAGTTTTATCCCGTTTACCAGGAAGATTGAAACCGGCACGTGCTCTCTTCGTAAAGCATTTAAATAGGGTTCTTGTAGCATTTGCCCCTTTGACATATCGGTACTCCATAGATTTATTATTTTAAGTCTGGCGCAACAGGCACCTGTGGCCTGCGCCAGAGCGTATGATTCCATTCCAGTTGATTCATTCCCGTCAAAGTCGGTTAAACACGGCTTCGACTTGGTGAAATATAGCATCTTTACGGTATTTCAAGCAATCGTAGGTCTTTGCATCCAATTGTTTGCGCAACCAGGTAATTTGCCGTTTGGCCAGCTGGCGGGTCGCTGCAACAGCCTTGTCAATCATCTGCTCACGCGTCAATTCTCCGTCAAGATACTGCCAGATCTGGCGATAACCGACACATCGCATCGACGGCAGCGACAGATTCAGGTCACATCGCTTGCGCAGCTGCTCGACTTCGCCGATAAAACCCTGCTCGAGCATGCCGAGAAATCGAGTCTCGATGCGTTGGTGTAGCGCAGCACGATCACTGGCGGCAAGAATGATTTTTTCCATTCCACCGGTGTAGCCCCGCGTTTGCTGTTGCTGCAACTGCGACAGCGGTATCCCTGATAATTCATAGACTTCCAGCGCGCGCTGGATACGTTGCGCATCGCTCGCCCGGATGCGCTCGGCACTGGCCGGATCGACGCCTGCGAGGCGCTGGTGCATGGCGGCCAGACCCAGTTGCTGAACTTCAAGATCGAGCCGTCGGCGCAGCGCTTGATCGGCGGCGGGCAATCGGTTCAAACCCTGCTCAAAGGCATGGAAATACATCATCGTGCCCCCGGCCAGCAGGGGTATGCGCCCGCGCTCTGCGATCTCGTCAACCAGTTTGCGACTCTGCTCGACAAAGGCCCACACCGACCAGGCATCGGCCGGATCGATAATGTCAATCAGGTGATGGGGCACCGATGACAGCACCTCGGCGCTGGGTTTGGCGGTGCCGATGTTCATGTCACGGAAGATCAATGCCGAGTCGACGCTGATGATCTCGACCTCGAAGCGTTCACTGATGGCGAGCGCAAGCTCGGTTTTCCCGGTAGCGGTAGCCCCCATCAACAGGATAACCCTGGGTGCCTTCACCTTACTGTCCGCGCAGGAATAGTTTGTCGAGTTGCTCCAGGCCGAGCTGCTTCCAGGTGGGTCGACCATGATTGCATTGGCCGCTGCGCTCGGTGTGTTCAATATCACGCAACAAGGCATTCATTTCCGCGATGGAGAGTTGCCGATTGGCGCGTACCGCCGCATGGCAGGCCATGGTCGATAACAGTTCGTTTTGAAATTCCTGTACGCGCTGCGAACGACCGTGCTCGACCAGGTCGGCCAGCACGTCGCGTAACAATTGCTCGCTGTCGGCATTTTTGAGCAGCGCCGGCACCGCGCGCAAGCGCAGTTGTTCGGGACCCAGGCGTTCGACAGCGAAACCAAGATGGCTGAAAAATTCAATTTTCTCCTCGACCAGGTCAGCTTCGCTGCGGCTAACGTTGAAGGTTAGCGGCACCAGCAACGGCTGCGTAATCACTTTCTCCTCATCGACATTCTGCTTCATGCGCTCGTAGACGATACGCTCATGCGCCGCATGCATGTCGACGACGATCAGGCCGTCGGCATTCTCGGCAAGGATGTATATCCCCTTCAATTGGGCCAGCGCGAAGCCGAGCGGCGGCAGTTGTGGCGTATCACCCGCAACCCCGTTCCCGGCATCGGCCGCCGGATTCAACAGGCTCGCGTAAGATTGCATTTGCTCACGCAAATTGCTGCCACGATCGCCGTTGCGGAACTGGCTGAAATTCAAGCCACCCTGGTCGGGCAGCGGCCTGTCGAGGGTCTGTGAAATGGCGAAACCGGGTGACTCGATTTGCTGCTCGGGGTGCACCCCGGCAAGCGCCTGGTGCAGGCTACGAAACAGGAAATCGTGCACCCGACGTGAATTTCGGAAGCGAACCTCGTGCTTCTGTGGATGAACATTGACGTCCAGTTCGCGAGCGTCCATCGTCAACGACAATACGTAGGCCGGGTGTCGACCGTGAAACAGCACATCCTGGTAAGCCTGGCGCACCGCGTGATTGATGAGCTTGTCGCGCACCACGCGTTGATTGACGAAAAAGTACTGCATGTCTGCCTGGCTGCGATTAAAGGTCGGCAGGGCCACCCAGCCCTGCAGCCGCAGGTCTTCGTCACCGATATCAATCTCGACCAGACTTTGCGCAAATTCTTTGCCACAGACCTGCGCCAGCCGTCGTCGTTGATCGTCAAGGCCTCGCGCAGAAGGCAGTTGATAGACGACTTTCTGGTTATGTATCAGTTTGAAAGCCACGGTCGGGTGGCTGAGCGCCATGTTCTTGAACAGCGTTTCAATATGCTTGTATTCAGTTTGTTCGGTGCGCAGGAATTTCTTGCGCGCGGGAACGTTGTAAAAAAGCTCCAGCACTTCGACCTGGGTACCCTGTGGCAGCGAATCCGGCACGGCCACATCGTCGTCGCGGGCCTGCAGACGCCAGGCACATTCGCCATCCACTACCCGGGACGCCAGGCTCAGTCTCGATACCGAGGCAATACTGGGCAAGGCTTCACCACGAAAACCGAGTGAGGCGATGTTTTCGAGATCTTCGAGGCTGCTGATTTTACTGGTCGCGTGGCGCGCCAGTGCACTGTTGAGTTCACTCTGCTCGATACCGCAACCGTCATCGCTGATGCGAATCATGCGCGTGCCACCGGCTTCAATCTCTACGGTGATCGCGCCGGCACCCGCATCGAGACTGTTTTCTACCAGTTCCTTGACCACCGAAGCGGGCCGTTCAACTACTTCCCCGGCAGCAATCTGGTTGACCAGGTGCGATGCTAGCGTATGTATCTGAGGCAAGATGATAAAACCGGGGGTTATGCGCGCTTCACGCGACCAGGCGCGATTCCAGTTTCTCCTGGTCGATGGCGAACTGCCGTATTCCCTCGGCCAGTTTTTCGGTGGCCATTGCATCCTGGTTCATCATCCAGCGGAACGTCTTTTCGTCGAGTGCGAGTTTTGCGCCGACATCGGCGACGTGCTCGGCACTGAGTTTGCGTTGCAGTCGTGAATTGTCTTCGGCGAGCGCCTGCATCAACGGCGGGCTGATGGTCAGGCGATCACAGCCGGCGAGTTGCTCGATTTCGCCGGTATTACGGAAGCTGGCACCCATGACCACCGTTTTGTAACCATAATGCTTGTAGTAATTGTAAATCTCGGTAACCGAAAGCACTCCAGGATCCCGTTCCGCAGCGATGCTGCTCTGCCCGCTCGCGGCGAGGTGCCAGTCGAGTATACGGCCGACAAACGGTGATATCAGGTAGGCCCCAACCTCGGCGCAGGCCACCGCCTGGGCGAAACTGAACAACAGGGTGAGGTTACAGTTAATACCTTCTTTTTCCAGTTCGCCGGCAGCCTGTATGCCTTCCCAGGTCGATGCAATCTTGATCAGCACCCGGTCACGATGACTGCCGCGAGACTCGTACAGGTCAATCAGGCGGCGGGCGCGCGCAACAGTGGCAACGCGGTCAAACGAGAGCCGGGCATCGACTTCAGTCGACACGCGTCCGGGTACGCTTTTCTGGATTTCCAGGCCAATGCTGACCGCGAGATAATCGCAGGCAGCCGCGGCACGTGCGGCCGGGCGAGTACCCTGGTCACGACCCCAGCGCTGCGCCTCGTCCAGCAATGGCTGGTAGCGTGGCAAATCGGCGGCCTTGAGTAACAGCGACGGATTGGTAGTGGCATCCTGTGGCTGGTACTGAATGATGGCGTCCAGATCACCGGTATCGGCGACTACCTGGGTCATGGATTTAAGTTGATCGAGTTTGTTCATTAGGCGCTGCTTGAGTAACATGGATTGAAAGACTGGCTGGACGCAGAGAATACCAGAAAATCCGCGCGCGGATTAGGCTAAATCGCAATGAAAGAAATCACCGCCATTATCCTGCTGCTCATCGCAATTTATCTGCTGATGGCCGCCTGTCTCTACCTGTTTCAGCGTAAGCTCATCTATTATCCAGTTCCGCCTGATCCCGACTTCCAGGCCGAGGAAATCACCCTCACCAACGACGGCGTCAAGTTGCATGGCTGGATCCTGAACCCGGGCAAGGCAAAAGCCTTGATCTATTTTGGCGGGAATTCGGAGTTGATCACGCACCGGCAGGAATATTTTGAAACCGTTTTCGCCGACTACAGTGTCTATCTGGTTGATTACCGTGGATACGGCAGCAGCGAGGGCAGCCCTGACGAGGCTGCGCTATTTGCCGATGCCCTGGCAATCTACGATCA
>Ga0316187_10001171_pt1 | contig 22231 bp, 21 predicted proteins | sample CroRivburrow1_MG_FD_204927 | JGI IMG/M metagenome (GOLD analysis project Ga0316187, IMG submission 204927) | Coastal sediment microbial communities from Maine, United States - Cross River worm burrow 1 | ecosystem: Environmental > Aquatic > Marine > Coastal > Sediment | place: USA: Maine...
ACGATGCAGCGGCAGCCATCAAGCCGCGTCTCGACGAGTTGATGCTGCAATCCGATACCGAGATTAAATCGTCATGCTGCTGTCGCGGCATGCAAGCCAGCTGAGTTCGATCCCAGTCATTCCCGACCGCCCTGGACGACTATATTTTTTGGCTTAGCGTCCCTTGACCTGCACTTCGTAGCCGGGCTCTTCGGGTTCGTCGTCGACCATTTCTGCCGGGAATCCGGGTGCCAGAACTTCGACCCCCATCTTTTCTTCGAGTCGTCGAATGATGTTCGGCGACAGCTCGCGAGGCCCGTAGGTCGCCTGCCCTTCCTCGAAAATACGTTGAAACATCGAACCTAGCTCAAGCTCCAGGCCGCCACGTCTGGCGACATCGTTGAAAAGGCCGATATCCTTGCACACCAGGTCCATGGTGAAACTGATGTCACGGCTTCCGTTCAGGATCACCTGGCTCTCGGTTTCATGCACGAAGGAATTTCCCGAGGAAATACGAATCGCTTCATAAGTCGTATTCATGTCCATACCGGCGATCTTCGAGGTCACCAGGGCTTCGCAAACACTCAACAGGTTTGCCGTCGCCAGGTAATTGGTAACTACCTTCAAAACGGATGCCGAGCCAAGCTCACCGGTATGCAGGATACGTCGCCCCATGATGGTCAATAGTGGTAACAGGGCCTCGAAGGTACTGCGCTCACAACCGGCAAAAATGGCGATGTTACCCGTGGCGGCGCGATGGCATCCGCCCGATACCGGACAATCGACCGGTTCCGCGCCGACCGCCTTCACCCTGGCGCCGAGTCGCAACACTTCGTCCTTGTCGGTGGTGCTCATTTCTGCCCAGATTTTACCGGCACTGAGTCCTGCCAGCGCGCCGTCTTCGGCTTCCATCACCTGCGCGCTGGCGGCAGGACTCGGCAGGCAGGTAATCAGAACATCGACGTTTTCTGCCATTTCACGCGGACTGTCAGCCCATTTGGCGCCGGCATCCAGAAAAGGTTGCGCGATATCGGGGTTCAGATCACGAACCGTCAGATCGACACCGTTGCGTAACAGACTGCCGGCGAGTTTGCCGCCAACATTGCCCAAACCGATAAAACCCACTTTCAGCATTGCACTCTCCAGGATTTGATTTGATGGGGACAGGCCAGGCTTTTCGCTTTCCGGTCATGCTAATACCGGGTTGATTCTATACAGCGAAAATCGTGGTCTGTCCCCGATTCTGCGCGGCATTCTACGCGCACAGATCGATTCCGGTAAACAATATTTTCACGACTCCCTGATCGATAAATTTGATGCTGGCTTTGAATTGTCGCCATCTTTATACTCGCCCCCCGGACAACGCTATTTTCAATCGAGAACCGTCAGATGGCCAAACTCACCACAGTATACTGGCGCGATATCCCCGCCCAGGTAATTGCCAAGGAACGCCGCGACACCGCCAAGATCGTGCTCACCGAGCGCTTTGCCGAGGCGATCGACAAGGCCGCAATGCGCGCCAAGATGGCCGGCACAGATGCCTATCTCGAACAATGGCGACGTGAAGTGGTCAATTGCGGACGCGACCTGCAAGCCGCCGCAGACGAAGCGGCAAAGAAACTTGAGCAGGAGTTCGACGATGCAAAACTCGAGGCTATGGTGAAAAACGGCGGTCTTGCATCCTGATAGTAGATCAAGAAAGATGGATAGACACATCCGCTATTCAGTCACACTCGCCGAGATTCCGATTCGTCGGACCGCCGCTTTCGCGGGAATGACAGAGTTTCTAGTCATCCCCGTGCGGTCCACTCAGCGGCGGTCGGATGTCTCAGAATCTCGACGAGATTAATAAAATAGTAGTCATCGTCAAAACCATCAGGCTAAAACCAAGAAACGTCGGTCCGCCGCCAGGTGAGCCGTCCTAAGCGATCGGTGCGATGAGGTCGGGGCCTTCGTTGCGGGAATTGCCGACGGCGCTACCCACGGCGTAATACTGGTAATCCGGGGCAGTTTGCGCCAGCAGCCGGTCGGCTGTGTCGATCTTGTCGGAGTGGCAGTCCAACCAGGCGTCGTAATCCTCTGGAGCGATGTACACCGGCATACGCTGGTGCAGTTCCTGCATCGCGCCCCTTGCCTCGGTGGTGAGTATCGCGCAAGACTGAATTTCGTTGCCCTCGGCATCCTGCCAGAGTTCCCATATTCCCGCCAGCGAAAACAACTGGTGATCGATGTGACAGCAATAAGGCTGCTTGCGGCCGTTCTCGAGGCGCCATTCGTAAAACCCGCTGGCCGGCACCAGGCAGCGCCGGCGTTTATAGGCGTTACGAAATGAAGGTTTTTCGGCAACGGTTTCGGCGCGCGCATTGAACATGCGATTGCCCATACTGAGGTCTTTCGCCCAGGCAGGAATCAGTCCCCAGCGAAATAAATCAAATGTTCCATCGTGGAGCGCCAGCACTGGTGTCGTCGGTGCAATGTTATAACGCGCCGTAAACAGGTCGGGCGGCACTGCGCCATAATGCTCGGTGATGTCGCCTTTGCTGGCATCGAGAAAGAATCGTCCACACATAACAACCCCGAATCAGCTTTCAATACCCCGTGAAAACCGCATAATAGCGCAGTTTCTCCCAGTCAATACAGATGTCGCTGTTACAGGCCAAGAATCTACACCACAGCTACGGCGATCACGCGCTGCTCGATGGCGTCAACCTGACGCTGGAAACCGGCGAACGCGTGTGCCTGGTGGGGCGCAATGGCAGCGGTAAATCAACTCTGCTGAAGATTATCGCCGGACGCATCAAGGTGGACGAGGGTGACATCATCCACTCTCCCGAGCTGCGTATTGCCGAGCTCAACCAGGAAGTCCCGCAAGGCTTCGCTGGCAGCGTTTACGATTGCATAGCCCAGGGCATCGGAAAACTCGCCGGCGTTTTCACCGAGTGGCATCACGCTGCGATCGAGTCGGCCAGTAACCCGGCCGCACTCAATCGCATGCAGCGTTACCAGGACCAGATCGAGGCCAACGATGCCTGGAACCTGGAAACCCGTATTTCCAGCACCATTTCGCGTCTCGCGCTATCCGCCGACCAGCCTTTTGACGACCTTTCCGGCGGCATGAAGCGACGCGTGCTGCTCGGTCAGGCGCTGGTTGCCGATCCCGATCTGCTGCTGCTCGACGAGCCCACCAACCACCTCGATATCGACTCGATCCTGTGGCTCGAAAACCTGCTGCTGGGTTTCAACGGCACGCTGGTGTTCATCACCCATGACCGTAGTTTCCTGCAACGCCTGGCGACACGCATCATCGATCTCGATCGCGGCAACCTGACCAGCTGGCCCGGCGACTACCAACGCTATCTCGAAGCGCGCGCCGCACAGCTCGAAACCGAATCACGCCACAACGCCCTGTTCGACAAGAAGCTGGCCCAGGAAGAAGTCTGGATTCGCCAGGGCATCAAGGCGCGCCGCACCCGCAACGAGGGTCGCGTACGGGCGCTGGAAAAAATGCGCCTGGCACGCTCAGATCGGCGTGAGCGCAGCGGTACGGCCAAAATCACGGCGCAGCAGGCCGATGCCTCCGGCAAGATCGTGATCGAAGCCGAGGGAGTCAATTTTGGCTGGGACGACAAGCCGATCGTACATGACTTCAGTTGCAAGATTTTGCGCGGTGAAAAGATCGGCATTCTCGGCCCCAATGGCAGCGGTAAATCGACGCTGATTCAGCTATTGCTCGGGCAGTTGAAACCGCAGTCCGGCTGGATCAAAACCGGCACGCGCCTCGAGGTCGCTTACTTCGACCAGCACCGCGAGGCGCTGGACCCGCAGAAGTCGGTGCGCGAAAATCTCGCCGCCGCCGGCGACCAGGTCACCATCAATGGTCGTACACGCCATGTGATCGGCTACCTCAAGGATTTCCTGTTCAGCGAAAAAACCATCCACATGCCGGTCAAGGCGCTGTCGGGGGGTGAACGCAATCGACTACTGTTGGCCCGCCTGTTCACGCGCTCGTTCAATTTCCTGGTGATGGACGAACCCACCAACGATCTCGACATCGAAACCCTCGAGTTGCTCGAGGAGTTGCTGGTGGAATACAGCGGCACCCTGTTACTGGTCAGTCACGACCGGGAATTCATCGACAACACAGTGACCAGCACGCTGGTCTTCGAGAGTCCGGGCGAAATCAACGAATACGTGGGTGGTTACCAGGACTGGTTGCGCCAGCGCCCGGACAGCGACGCCGTCGTCGAGCAGGCGCCGGCAAATCAGAAGCCGCCACGCGCGAGCAGCAAGCAACGTTCGCAGCAGAATGAATTGCGCACCCTGCCCGGCAAAATCGAAAAGCTGGAGGGGAAAATCGAAGCATTCCAGCAACGCTTTGCAGCAACCGATTATTACCAGCAGGAAGCCGAATTGATTCGCGACGAGCAGCAGCAGTTACAGGCACTCGAGTCCGAGTTGGCTACCCTGTATCAACTCTGGGAGACGCTCGAAAGCGACTAGCTAGCCTTACTCCACCAGGTCCAGCCAGTCGCCGCCGGTAATTTTCTGTAGCTCGCCCGGGGTCATGCAAAATACCGACTCCGGGGTCCCCGCGGCAGCCCAGACCCGGTCATGGCGCTGCAGTGACGCATCGAGCAGGCAACGTAACGGTCTGGCATGCGCCACGGGTGGCACACCACCTATCGCGAACCCGGTTTGCTGACGCACGAATTCGGCGTCGGCCTTGCCGAGGTCGATACCGGTTCGCCGCGTCACCTTCGGCAGATCGACGCGGCGATCGCCGGCGCACATGATCAATACCGCCTGCTGGCTGTCATTAACCCGGAATATCAACGAATTGGCGATCTGGCCGACTTCGCAGCCGAGCGCGTCGGCAGCGAGCCGTGCAGTGCGCACGGCAGCCGACAAAATACGAATCTCGAAGGCAATACCGAAACTATCGAGACAATTCTTTACCCGCTCATTTGCCGGTTTCATAGACTCGCCATTTTGGTACGACATTCACCACCGCCGGGAATTCACCAGCTCGTTTAAGACGGCTGTAGTGTCACCTGAACTGGTGTCATTTTCAAATTTCTCGATTTGGCTGAAATGGCGCGCCAGATTTAACGATTGCCGCAGCGCCTGGGCAGTCTCGAAATCTCTCTCGGTGCCGAAATATCCTCCCGGCTATCGGTATTTCAGCAAGCCCGCTAAATAGCCGTGCTCACCGATATTCGAAATGTTATGATGAACCATTAAATAGGATCCCTAAACCGAGTGAATAACCCAGAGGCCCACTCAAACCAGTTAATCGTAATCCCACGCAGCCAGCACAATATTTCCAGGAAATCGATTTCTGATGCCGCGCTAAAAGTGCTGTATCGTCTATCGAACTCAGGCCATCGAGCCTGTCTGGTTGGCGGCGGAGTACGTGACCTGTTGCTTGGTGTACACCCCAAGGATTTCGACGTGGCTACCGACGCCACGCCGGAGGAAATTCGTGCGTTATTCAAAAACAGTCGAATCATCGGGCGGCGTTTTCGACTGGTACACATTCGTTTCGGGCGTGACATCATCGAGGTCGCAACCTTTCGTGCACATTCCGAGGATTCTCCCAAAACCGAACTCGACACGCATGGGCGAATATTGCGCGACAACACCTTTGGCGACATCGAGGAAGACGCGATACGCCGCGATTTCACCATCAACGCACTGTATTACGATATCCATGATTTCAGCATGCTGGATTATGCTGGCGGTCTGCAGGACATAGAACAGCGCCAGCTGCGCCTGATCGGCGATGCCACCACTCGCTACCAGGAGGACCCGGTGCGTATGCTGCGGGCAATACGATTTGCAGCAAAACTCGATTTTTCAATCGAGGCATCCGCGGCAGATGCCATTCATGAATGCGGGCGCCTGCTGGCGGTCATTCCTCCGGCACGCATGTTTGATGAAGTGGTCAAGCTGTTTCACTCCGGTTGCGCGCGACGCGTATTCGAACTGTTACGTGAATACAAACTGTTGAGATACCTGGTGCCGGCTCTGGATGAATGGCTGCAGGAGGAACCATCCGAATTGATGCTGGATTTCATCGACCAGGCGCTGGTCAATACCGATAACCGCGTCAATAGCGGCCAACCGGTATCGCCAGGGTTCATCTTCGCCGTGTTGCTGTGGCCGGTGGTACTGCAACAGGCCAACCAGATTCAATCGGATCGGCAGCGTATGATACCGGCGCTGGTGCAGGTCGGTGAAACCGTGATGAAACGACAGGTGCGCCATATATCGATTCCACGTCGTTTCAGTCAAATGGCCAGGGATATCTGGAGCTCACAGCCGCGTTTTCACCGCACCCAGGGCAAGCAGGCCCAACGCCTGCTCGAATTTCCGGTGTTCCGTGCCGCCTACGACTTCATGTGTATCCAGGCGATGGTCGGCCTGTTTCCCTACCATCTGAGTCGCTGGTGGACCGATTTTCAAGTAGACCAGGACATCGCTACCGTTGCGGAACCCGAAAAAACCAGGCGCCCACGCAGGCGCAGGCGCAAACGCAGTGCTGACTGAACACGTTTACGTTGCAATCGGCAGCAATATCGGCGATTCGGCCACTATCGTGGCGCAGGCGATGGAAGCGATTGGTCATATCCGCGGCTGCGAATTACGCGGGCGCTCGTCGCTATACCGCAGCGCCGCGGTTGGTGATATTCCCCAGGGCGACTACATCAACGCCGTGGCTCGATTAGACACCGAACTGCAACCTCTGGATCTGCTGCTGGAACTGCAGGCGATCGAACACGCTTACTATCGCAATCGCGAAGATGAGCGGCGCTGGGCTCCACGCACTCTCGATCTCGATATCGTCCTGTTCGGCAACCACAGGATAAACGACAGCCATCTCGTCATTCCGCACCCCGAGTTCGTCAATCGTCGCTTCGTGCTCGAACCCATGCTGGAAATCAACGGTGATCTCTACATCCCCGGCTACGGCAGTCTCAAATACCTGGTTAACCAGGCGCCCGCTCTCGAAATGGAAAAACTGGCATCGAGCCATGGCTAAACCGCATGCTGCAGCAGTCTACCCTGTTCCGAGCCCGGCACCAGCTCTGACTTCTCCACCACGGCGGCGGATTCCCGCATGACGGACTCCCGCCTGATCGCTGCCGAAATACCCGGCGACATGCCGGTTGAACGCTTTCGCTATATCGTCATCGAAGGCCCGATCGGCGCCGGCAAAACCAGCCTGGCAAAAAAACTGGCGCTCGATTTTGACAGTAATTTGTTGCTGGAGCAGGCCGAAGCTAATCCATTTCTCGCCAGTTTCTATAAAAACCCGCGCCAGTATGCACTATCGACGCAGTTACATTTCCTGCTGCAACGCGCGCAACAGGTACAGGATTTTCGTCAGGCCGACCTGTTTCACGGTTCGCACATCGCGGACTTCATGATCGACAAGGACCCTCTGTTTGCGCAGATAACCCTGAACAGCGATGAGCTCAAGCTATACCAGCAAATTTATGCCCACCTGACGCTGGATGCGCCGCGTCCCGATCTTGTCATTTACCTGCAGGCGCCGCTCGCCACCCTGCGCGAACGTATTGCGCTGCGCGGCATCGGTTACGAACAGCAAATCCGGGATGAATACCTGCTGCGCCTGTCTGAGTCCTATACCCGTTTCTTCCATGATTATGACGGCAACGCTTTGCTGACAATCAACACCGAGTCGGTCGATTTGATCAATAATGCCGAGGATTACCAGGCGATACTGGAAAAAATCAATGATATCCGCAGTGGACGTCATTATTTCAATCAGTCATCATTCGCTCTCTAACGAGCGTTTGCCATGTATATACCCAAACCACTTGAAGACAAGGTCACCATCCCGCAACTGAAGAAACTCAAGCAGCAGGGTGAAAAATTTGCCTGTCTGACTGCGTACGACTACAGTTTCGCGAGCCTGATGGAAGATTGTGGGGTGGAAGTGGTGCTGGTCGGCGATTCGCTGGGCATGGTGATCCAGGGCCACGACACGACCATTCCGGTCACCCTGGCCGATATCGAATATCACGGCAAGGCGGTTGCGGCCGGGCTCAACAACGCCATGTTGATGCTCGACATGCCCTTCGGTTCACTCAATTCACCGCAACAGGCGCTCGACAACGCGAGCGAGTTGTTGAAGCGAACCCAGGCCCAGATCGTCAAACTCGAAGGCGGCGCGGCGCAGCTTAAAACCGTGGAGACCATGTCTCGTTTTGGTATCGCCAGTTGTGCACACCTCGGCCTGCAACCGCAAATGGTAAACAAGATGGGCGGTTATCGCGTCCAGGGCAAGGCGAAAGGGGCGGCCGAGCAAATGCTCGAAACCGCACAGGAACTGCAACAGGCCGGCACCGACATGCTGCTGCTCGAATGCGTGCCGGCAACGCTCGCCGCCGAAATTACCGCGACCCTTGAAATTCCAGTCATAGGCATCGGTGCCGGTGCCGATGTCGACGGCCAAATCCTGGTACTGCACGATATCCTCAATGTCACTGCGGGCAAGAAGCCCAAATTTTCGAAAAATTTCATGCAGGGCGAATCCAGCATCCAGGCGGCCATCAGTCGCTACGTCCAGGAAGTCAAACGCGGTCAGTTCCCGGACAAGACCCACACATTTGCCTGAGGTTTCCGCGATGTATCAGGCCACCAGTGTTACCGAATTGCGCCAGTACTTGCAGCACTGGAAAGATCATGAGCAGTCAGTCGCCTTCATTCCTACCATGGGTAACCTGCATGCCGGGCACATGTCACTGATCGAAAAAGGGCAGTCGCTGTGCGATCGCAGTCTGTGCAGTATTTTCGTGAACCCGATGCAGTTTGGGCCGAACGAGGATTTCAATCACTACCCGCGCACGCTCGACAGTGACCTGGCACAACTCGAGGCGGCCGGTTGCGACCTGGTCTACCTGCCCACCGCCTCTGAACTCTATCCGCAGGGCCTGGACAAGATTACCCAGGTGCAGGTCACCGATTTGACCGACCACTACGAGGGTGCGCATCGCCCCGGGCATTTCACCGGGGTAGCGACCGTGGTACTGAAATTGTTCAACATCGTCAAACCGGATGTCTCCGTATTCGGCAAAAAGGATTTCCAGCAGTATCGCGTGATAAGCAAGATGGTGGCCGATTTGAATCTCGACGTGCAAATCATCGGCCAGGAAACCACGCGCGAAGCTTCGGGCCTCGCCACCAGTTCGCGCAACCAGTACCTCGACGACGAGCAAACAGACAGGGCGGCGATGATTTACCAGATTTTGCGCGACGCCGCACACCAGATCAGCGAGGGCGAACGAGATTACCCGGCGACTGAGCAGCGGGCTCTGGCTAAGCTGGAGCAGGCTGGCTTCAAAACAGATTATTTCAAGATCTGCAACGCCAGGACCCTGTTGCCCGCGGGCCCCGAGGACCGCGACCTGGTCATCCTGGTCACCGCCGCGCTCGGTGTGACCCGACTACTCGATAATATTGAAGTTTCACTGTGGTAGCGAGCCGTGGCGTCCGCCACGCGCTATTCAACCTGAATCCGCAGCATATAACCTCTGTGTCGCCATGATTCGCTGGCGCACACGCGCACGCAACGCAGGAGGTTCCAGCACCTCGACGTCATCGGCGTACTTCAGAATTTCCATGATCAATTCGGTATCCTGGCTGTAGGGCACGCTCAACACATAGTAACCCTCGCCATCGTACTCGCCAGCCTGCTCGGGATGCCAGGTTTCGCGTGACACCCAGCGCGCGATTTCAGGTTTGAAACGCAACCGTGCGATCTGCGTGGCGGCACCTGAAAAAATACCATAGCCGCTTTCCAGCTCTCTATTCAGCTCGCTCTCATCGATCTCGATTGCCGGCGCGGGCGTCAACTGCAACGCCGTAATGGCATCGATCGAAAAGCTGCGCAAGCCCTTGCGCAGATGACACCAGGCGTCGAGGTACCAGTTGTCGCGGTAGTAAATCAAGCGCTGCGGCGATACCCGGCGCTCGCTGCTGCTGTCGGCGGGTCTGCTGTAATAAGTCATGTCGACGCAACGACGCGACAACAATGCCTGGCAAAGATCCTGAAAAAACTCACTGCTGTAAGCCTTGGCCGCGAACGGCACCACGCGAATTCGACGCGCGATTTCATCGGCACTGTGGTCACCGTCGTCGAGCAGCATGCGAATGCGCGAACGCAGGGGTTCGATGTGCTTTGACAGCACGCCCGGCTGCAGGTTGGCGAGCAGGGCATCCATGCTCAACAAGGCCTGAATTTCGCTGGTATTGAACCACAATCCGGGCAGTTGAAACTGATCCAGCGCAGCACCCGACTCGTAGCAGTAACCGCGGCGCTCCGGGTCCCAGATTATCGGTGCGGCGAGTCGGTCGCGCAGGTATTCCAGATCGCGTTTGAATGTTGCTGGCGATACTTCCAGTGCCTCGAGAAATTGCACGCGCGTAACCACTCGCTGATTGCTCAGCATCTGGTCAATCAGGTGAAAGCGTTCAGTACGATCCATAGATAATATTCGTTATTTGTATTCTTTTTTTCTGGCTCACCCTGTGAGCCACCATGGCGCGATAATAGCACGATCTAATAGCAGGGATATCACATGAACTGGTTGAATCGACTTCTCTATCGGCTGAGTGCCTATTGCCGCTGTCGCGTGATCACTGGCCCGGACGAGCAGCCTTACCTGGAGCGTTACCACCTGTTACGCCTGCCATTCGGTTATCGTATTTATCTGCACCGCTTCGTCGCCAGCGATCCGGGCCGCGGGCTGCACAACCATCCGTGGCGCCACGCGGTATCGTTGCTGCTGTACGGAACCTATCAGGAAACTCGAATGTTGAAAGCGAATTCCGACCACGCATTGCAACGCCGCTGGTTACGCGCGGGCCATCTGAATATCATTTCCGGTGACGTCTATCACCGCATCAACATTGCTCAGGATGCCGAATGCTGGAGTCTTTTTTTACACGCCCCCAAAACCCGTGACTGGGGTTTTATTCGCAGACACCAATACCAGGATCACAATGAAGTGGTCAGCCAGCCGAGCAATCCTTTATGGTGGAAACAGGCGTTACGTCCAGTCCAATGCCCGCAAATGCGACTTCCCTTAAGTAATTGCCGGCAGACAACGAGTTAATTCAGCCTTGCTGCAATGCATGTTACCGTCAGGTAACCGATACCTGGCTTCTCTGAATCGTTATCTAATTTTTCGCTTTGTATTCATACTTCTGACCGCCGATCGAGGCTTCATACATCAGGCCACCTTTGGCGACGGTAAACACGGCTAACCCCTTGTGGTATTTACCTTTGGTATTGGCGTCATTCTTACCGCCACTGGTACCGGTAGAACTCCCGCTTGTCGAGGCAGTAGCCGAAGCACCCGCAGTTATCGCGACGGCGGTGGCCTGGGCGCCGAATTCGAAATTGCCACTAGTAAATTCCTCGAAGGCACGCTTGTCTTCGAAAAATATGATCTGGCTATACGCCTGACCACCCAGCTGCAGGCCTATGGTCACCTGCGTCATCGAGGTATCGCCGACATACTTGCCTTGCTCGTAGACCTTGCCTTTACCATGTGCACCACCGATTCCAATGCCAGCTTTAGCTATCGTTGGAAAGATCGCATAACCATAACTCCTGTCAAAGAAGTCACCACTTTCCCCGGCATTGGTGAAGACTTTGATGGTGTCTTCATACTCGCCGGCCCAGCTGCCGCCAAATGGCAGTACCAACAGGAGTAAAACGAACCAGGCTCTAATCGCAACATTCATAGTTATTCTCCATGAGATAATTCATCAAGACTGGCCAGCCATACGGCTCTGTCATTGAATTTTCCGAAATCGCTATAACTCGAAGTCACGCATGGTAGCAGAAAAATTAACCCACATTCGACACATTGTCGAAGTCCGCTGAGCCACGGTACACCCGCAGGGATCACTATTCCGGGAATATGCCCTCAATTGCAGTCGGCAGGCGATGACGCCAGTATCTCTTCCAGTTTCAGGCCGGTTAAATTACGAATGCTGCGCCACAGGAAATAGAATATGGCGAACATCATCAGCATGGATGGAATCGCTATTATCGGATAGCTAATCAGGGTCAACTGCCCCAACTCCTCGTTAAAGGCTGCACTTCCAGACGGACTGGTGACAATCCATGTAGCCAGCAGGTAATTCATCACCGCTGAAAAGAAAAAAGTCCCGCTCAGCATATAGGTAGCGTTTAGCAGGCGCGCTTCCAGTGCCTTATCCAGGCCCCGCTCGCAGAGAATCCGTGAAATTCTTTCGGTATTCAAAACTTTCGGGTTATACAGCAAGGTTTTGATCAGCGGATATCCGAGCCTGGCCGTGACCAACACCACGATGCCGAGCAAGGCGGGAATAGCGGCTTCCTTAACCGCCAGCCATTGGGTGTCCAGTTGCAACAGACCAATACTACCAGTCAGTAACACGCTGATTAAACCCAGCAGAGCGATGTAGTTCCTGATATTGAAGCGTACTAATTCGTACAGGCCCCAGGCGATGGGGAAAGCCAGTGCGACAACCAGGGCACCGCTGGCACCCAGTTCGTTATCATCACTGAATTTCATCAAAATGATCGACGGTATAACGATACTGACCAGTATATCAATCAGTGGACGAGGTTTATGTGTCATGGGGATCGCTCTACTTTCTTACAACGCCGTAGTTGAGTCCTGTTCGGCAGGACGCTCGACATCCTGTCCTGGTTGGTCACCGGACAGGTATTCACTGGCTTGTCCAAGAAGCCCTGCGGCCTGTTGCCTGGCCTCGTGCAGAACCTGGTTTGCCGACTCCCTGGCCTGCTCGATCGAGCCGGACTGTTGGGCTTCATTCAGCGCCTGAACAGCTGCCTGCCTGGCCTTTTCCACGACTTCGTTTGTGGCTTGTTGCGCCTGTTCGCAACCTGTCAGGCCGACTAAAGCAATGCCACCAACGAGTAGCAGGGTTGCTGCGTTAACTCTTCTCATGATCTCTGGTCACTCCTGGGTATGTCGATTGCATTGATCTTAAATTTAACACTTTCTCTCCTCTCGATCTGATTTCAAGCGCCCGCTTTGTCCGGCTCGTCTGACACTTCGTCACCAATGACGCACAATAGTAGTCGGAACACCAAAAATAAAAAATCCGATTAATATTTGAGTATTATTCGTAATTTTCGAAGTTTAAGCGTCACCGACTCCACTCCCTAACAGACTGACAATGTCGCCAGGTCTTTCTCCTGCCCTGCTCTGCCTGGTTTCATGGCACCAGGCGGAACTGTATCGCCGGGCTTGTACCTATGTTGCAGCAGCCTTACCGCGCGGCGGGCCGGCTCAATCATATATTGATTCATGAACGCAACCGCAAAGGATGGCGGTAATGGTTTGCGCGGGCAAGGGTCGATTATGATGGGACCACGGTCGACGATACCTACCAGGTACTTCGGGCGGCGCTCAACGGGTAAGGTGTCGCACCTGGAATCCTGCCGTTTGTCGAGGAAGATCTGCTCAGTGGCAAACCAACGCGCCTGCTTGCTCCCAGCATTGACCCCGGCCTCTCCCGCTACCTGGTATACCGCAACAAGGATCTCGACAAGCCAGCAGTCGGGTCAGTGAGAGACTGGCTGCTTGCCACTATTGAGGACTCCTGCGCCTGAAATCGGTAAACCGATAAGCGTGGACATTCGCACCTGCGACTTTTACCCTGCATGTTACAGTACCCATTAGAGACCGGCCCTGGACAACCTCGCCACCCCCGTTATCCTGCCCCTGTTTGCGATCCTGGTGTCGGGCTACCTCGTTGCGCGCTTCAAGCTGTTGCCTGACACGGCCAGCCAGGTGCTGAGTCGCTTCGTTTTCGTCATCGCCCTGCCCGCGCTCATCTTCGGTTCGTTATCGCACATCGACGTCGCAGAGTTCTTCAACTGGCAGTACATCGGTGCACTGGGCGGAGGCATGCTGATCATGTTTTGCCTCGGCATGCTGGTCGCCCGCATCGCCTTCCCGGGTCGACCTGCCACGCTCGCGCTGCACGGCTTGACCGCCATGTACTCGAGCACCGCCTATATCGGTTTACCTTTGATACTTACCGTGTTTGGCGATGCCGCACGCGCACCTGGCATCATCGGCGCCGTCATTACCGGTCTCGTGTTTTCGCCCCTGGCTATCGTGATCGCAGAGCTCGATCGCGGTCGCAATGGCAACAATCGGCTCTGGTCCCCGCTGCTAAAGGTCCTTATTCGTCCACCAATCATCGCTGTGGTGGCAGGCTTGAGTGTTTCCGCCAGCGGGATTGCCGTTCCGGTATCGGTAACCAGTTTTTTCACATTACTGGGCGGGGCCTTCGTACCCTGTGCCCTGTTCGCGGCAGGGCTATTCATCGCCGGCTGCTCGATACGGGGTGCAAGCGCTGAAATCAGCTGGCTGGTGGGCGCAAAGTTGATTCTACACCCGCTGATCACCTGGTGGCTCGCCTTTCACGTATTCGAACTGAGTGGCCTTTATGCAACCGTTGCAGTGATCCAGGCGGCCCTGCCGAGCGGCGTTCCAGTATTCGTGCTCGCGCAGCAATACCAGACCTTTGTCACGCGCAGCAGTGCGGTGATCGCAATATCAACGGCAATTTCGGTATTGACGATATCGGTATTATGCGTGCTGCTGTTGTGATCGAAAGCGACCTGAAGCAATAGACAATCACTTTGACCTGCCGCCGAATCCCCGCGTAAACTCCGATCATTCAATAACGATTTAGCCGAGAACCTGGCATGACTGAAAACCCAATCTGGCGCTGGTTTGACAATACATTTCTCGATCTCGGACGACAGTTCCGCTGGTCCTACCTGCCCCCGTTGATGGTGTACCTGGCTGCCGGGGTATCCGGTTTGACGTCGATCGTCGGTACCTTTTTTATCAAGGAGTACCTCGACCTGTCGGCGGCGTTTCTCGCTGGTCTCGCCTTCTGGGCCGGCATTCCGTGGACCCTGAAAATGCCGATCGGACACCTGGTCGACCTGATCTGGCGACGCAAGGCGCTTCTGGTTTACCTCGGCGCCAGCCTGCTGGCAATCAGCATTCTCATCATGTATGGCATCATCGCTCACACCGCGGCCATGGCCGCGGTTATGAAGGTCGAGGTCTGGTTCGTGATTTCGACCATACTTGCGCCAACCGGGTATGTGCTGCAGGACGTGGTCGCCGATGCCATGACGGTCGAGGCAGTGCCTACCATCGATGAACAGGGCAAGGACTACCCGGCACGCGACATCAAGATTATGCACGTCACCATGCAGACCCTGGGACGCGTCGCGATCATCGGCGGGTTTGTGACCGTATCATTGCTGAACGTCACCCTGTTCGACGGCGTTGAAGACATGGGCGAGGCGGCGAAAATCGAGGTTTATGCAAATATCTACCTGCTGGCATTGATCATACCGTTAATCTCGATACTCGGCGTCATCCTGGGCGGTATATTGCTGCGCCGCCGAGCGCGCCAGATGGAAGCACAGGGTCTCGATCACAGCAACATCGATAAGCTGTTGTTTGCCCCGGCCGTCGAAACTCACGCCAACTGGTGGATTCTGGGTGGCAGCCTGGTGTTTGCCATTTTCACCATCGGCATGGGCGTGAGCGATGTTCCATTTGCCCAGGAAATCATTTTCGCCGGTTCAATGTCGATTATTCTGTTCCTGATGTATCGCCTGCTGCTTGAGCTCGACGCCAGCGCGCGCAACATGTTGATCGGTACGGCCATCATTATTTTCGTGTTCCGTGCAGTACCGTTGACCGGCCCCGGAGCGGCCTGGTTCGAAATCGACGTACTCGGCTTCGATCAACAGTTCCTGTCGGTATTGATGCTGATCTCGTCGGCGCTGACCCTGGTGGGCATGTTCGTGTTGCGGCCGATGATGGCGAAGCGTTCGATCGCTTTCGTCATCGTCATCCTGACGCTGGCCGCCGGAGTGCTGTCGCTGCCGAACATCGGGCTCTACTACGGCGTGCAGGAATGGACTGCCGCACACACCGGGGGAATTGTCGATGCCCGCTTTATCGCCATCATCGATACCGCACTGGAATCGCCGCTGGGACAGATCGCGATGATACCGATGCTGGCCTGGATCGCGCAGAACGCACCGCCTCATTTGAAAGCTACTTTCTTCGCGGTAATGGCTTCGTTTACCAATCTCGCGCTCTCGGCCTCAAGTCTGAGTACCCGATACATGAACGAAATTTACACGATAACCCGGGAAGTCCGGGATCGCGTTACCGATGTCATTCAAACTACTGCTGACTACAGCGAGCTGGGTTGGCTGTTGATCAGCGTGAGCGTGATTGGATTCTGTGCGCCGTTGCTCGCCGTCTGGATCATTCAGCGCTCACCGCTGCGCAGCAACCAGTAACCCGGTTGATAAATCCCACCGGTTCAAAGACGACTATCGATGTCAGTGGTCTTCAATTGCGTCGAGCTTGACGGGCTGCCCGTGCGGCGTCGATAAATAGGCCTGTTCCCAGTCCCCGCGTTTGGCCGCCATGGCGGCTCGATCGATTTCGCTGTGTTGCGCTATCAAGTTTTCGAGTGCCGTCAGCACGCATTGATAATAGGTTTGCTGATCGTCGCTGGCGCCGCTGGTCCCCGACTTGCGCAATGCATCTCCCAACGCCTCCGACCAGGCACCGGCGCTGAACATACCGTTTTGTACCAGGGTATCGGCGATGGCCAGCGCCTCGGCCTGCCAGGGTTCGTCAAAAGCCGCTGCGCCATCCAGGCTGGCGAGAGGTTTCAACGTTTTTTCAACCTGTTCGTTCATCGCTGATGCTCATTTTCAATTATGCTCAGATAGCTTTCCCAGAGGTCGAGATACACCTTATCACGACTACCTTCGGCTTCCACCCACAGCTCATCGGCGGTGAACATGACGCTATAGCAATACTGATGAACTTCGACACCCTGGGCTGACAGGTCTGGAAACACATGTGCGCCATGACAGGCCTGTATCGTGCCACGGCGACCCCTCGCGTATTGCGGCAGACGGGTATGACCCACATGTCCGTGACGCTCCGTCTGCACCTGCTGGCCCGCAACGAATAGAGGCTCGGCATCGACTTCGGCATCGAATCGATACGCGTGCCGGCGATCTTCCTGCAACACCTGCTCGAGCGTGAGTGCGGCCGGCAACGCATCGTCGACGCTATTATTTTGCATGGCATCGGTCTTGCCGATGTCCTCCAGCGTCATCCACCCGGCCTCGATATAAGTCGAAAAATCAGTCTGCGCCCAGGAGTCGAAATAGGGGCGCGCGAGGTAATCCTCGGGCGCGATCAATTCGCGGCAGTGGCGCCACCAGTCAATGGTTATCCCGGGGGTGCGCGCGCTTTGGGCGATACCCCATTCGCGCGCTTCCCAGTCGTGGTGAAATGGTGTCCCTGAGTCATCGACGTCTATCGGGCCATAGCCCTGTTTACCACCGAGATCGTGTATACCGTCCATAACGCCCCCTAACCGAGATTGCGATCGGTGCCGATCATCGAATTGCGCGTAACCAGCGCTGCCAGATCCTCTTCACTCATCCCTGCTGCACCTGGCGGGCACTGCGGCAACACCAGGTAACGCAATTCCGCGGTGCTGTCCCAGACCCGTACTTCGACGTCGTCGTCGATATCGACGCCAAACTCGGCGAGTACAGCGCGCGGCTCGCGCACCGCGCGCGAGCGATAGGCGGCGGCCTTGTACCACGCCGGCGCTATGCCGAGTATCGAGAAGGGGTAACACGAGCACAGCGTGCACACCACCAGGTTATGCACGCGGTCGCTATTTTCGACGACCTTGAGATGCGCGGTGGCCTTGCCCAGGTAACCCAGCTCATCGATGGCGGCGGGTGCGTCCTGTAACAGGCGTTTTTTATATGCACTGTCTGTCCATGCTTTGGCGACGACACGGGCACCCCGCTTCGGGCCGATCTGGTCGGTATACGCTTCAATCCAGGCATCGATCGTCTGCGGATTGACCAGGCCCTTGTCGACCAGCAGGGTTTCCAGCGCCTTGACGCGCAGCGCCGACTCCGAGGGTAGATGGCTGTGCAGGTGTTGATGAATTTCAGCAACTTTCGGCGCATCGAATTTAGATGACATAAGCTTGGAATTCCTGGTGGCTAAAACCGCTAGTGTACTGAATCCCTGGACTGATTTCAGCTGCCGTCTGATAACTTCGTTGTCGGCAAGCGGTTGATGGTTTTCAGCCAGTTTTACGCCTACACTGCGCGCATGATTTCCACCATCAGAAAGCCCACGTCTATCGACGTGGGCAAGTTGTTATTTGTGGGCGCCATCTGGGGTGGCGCCTTCATTTTTATTGCGCTCGCACTCGATGATTTCGGCCCGCTCAGCATCGCCGGCTGGCGCGTATCGCTCGGCGCCGCGGTGATGGTCGTGATCGCAATATCGATCGGTCAAAGGTTCCCCCGGGGGCGGCGTGACTGGCGTAATATCTGTATTGTCGGCTGCCTCAATAGCGCGATTCCCTTTTTCCTGATCAGCTGGGGGCAGCAATTCATCAGTAGCGCGGAAACGGCGGTACTGATGGCAATGGGCACTTTCTTTACGCTGATCGTGTCGCATTTCACCAGTGACGACGAACGCATCAACCTGCCGCGCGCACTCGGCGTAAGCGTTGGATTTATCGGAGTACTGGTGCTTGTATTCTGGGATATCAGTACCGCCGGGATGGGGTCACTGGTCGGTGAACTGGCCGTCATGGCTGCCGGTTGCAGTTACGCGACGTCATCGATCGTGTCGCGCCGCCTGACCCACCTGCCGATGATCTCGACCTCGGCAGCCACCCTGTCGAGTGCCAGTCTCTACATGATACCCCTGGCGTTTCTGCTGGAAGACCCGCTGCCAGCCGAGGTCAGCGAGACGTCCCTGTTCGCACTTGCCTATCTCGGTGTGGTTGCCACTGCGCTCGCCATGACGCTGCGCTTTTTCATTATCCGCGCCAATGGCGCCGTGTTCATGTCAATGGTTGGCTACCTGGTACCGTTGTTCGGCGTGCTCTGGAGTGCCCTGTATTTCGCCGATGCCATCAACCTGCAAACCCTGCTGGCACTGGCGCTCATCCTGATCGGCATCGCCCTGACACGCAAAGGTAGCTGAGTCGCCGAGAATGGCCCGATGGTGAAATCGATTCGCATCACCAGTTCCGCAGTACAACGCGGGCCATTGCAAGGTCCCGCCGCTTCGGGTCTACGCACAAGTAAACCGCAGCCAGGAATTGTGTTTATTTGTAATAGTTGGCATCAGATCTTACAAACAGTGCCTGATTTGATCGAAACAGAGTGACTGCTGTTACCCGTAGCAGTCACTCTGGAAGTGTGAGTCGCACCTTCCCCGAAGGCCCAAAACGGTTCACGCCGGACGCTCGTGATTTTGCGGTAGTTGGCAAAAAACATCCCATTTCGGACTCCGAGGACTATTGCACATCGACGTAATTGACTCAAAGTCAATTGCTTGACTGGTTTTAGCAGGTCAGTAACATGGCATTTTAATTTCGATACTCTAAACCTGATGTCGATCCTGTGGCGTAGCTGGATAACATTCACCGCGATAATTGCCACGGTTCTCATTGCCCTTGCTGTACTCTCATCGCTTCAACACAACGCGCTTTATTCAGATCTAATTAGGCAGCGCCTGTCCGTTATTGCGCAAACCTCGGCCGACTCGTTTCAATCGGTGGTCAAGCTAGGCCTACCAATTTCCATGGTTCGCAATGCAAGTGAAATCTTGTCGCGCGCGCAACAGACAGACCCACAAATCAGCGCGATTCATGCTTTCAATCCGAGCGGAATTATCGTTAAAACCACCGACCCAACACATCCCGGCAATGTGCCGCGCAAGGTCGCTCAGGCTCAGTCCCTGGCCGACAGTGACAAATGGAGTGTTGAGAGTGATAGTGAACTGTACAGTGGAGCCAATATTTCTAATGCGCAAGGGGCGACCGTGGCGAGTATTGTCGTGGTCTATCCGAAACGGGAATTTGATGCACACAGTACGACCGTGATTAGAGAAATTGCCTTAACCTCGCTAGGATTGCTGTTTATCTTTTCAGTCGCAGCCTGGCTGTTACTAAGATTGAGATTGGCCGGTGCCATAAGGGCGCTATCGCGATTCGACTCACTACTCTCTGCCATTCGATATCCAGACCGTGGTGCACAACCAGCACGATCGACAATCGAATTGACGTCCGCGAATCTCGGATTTCTGCGTGATGACATCGAGATCATGGAACGTAATCTTCAGCGGGCCAATCAGAACTATGCCACCGCCATGAACGATCTTGGCAGTACCGATGCAATACTTGATGGAACTTTTCATGTCGACGAAGAGAATGGCGAACCACACCAGGTAATCGTCGCATCGAATCCCGATTCCTCGCTAGCTCGTTTGATTGCCCGCAAACTTATGCCCTGGGCGGGCTTGCTTATTATCGGCTCAGCCCTGGTGCTGGGAATTCTGACTATCGGTACGGTAAGCCGATCAATTCAACCCGAATTCAGCAACCGCACCACCCTGATGGGAACCGTTATCAACCAGAATATTCAGCGCGCGGTCAGCGCGGGGGTGCCACTTGGAAAACTGGTCGGCGCCGAGAAGTATTTTGGCCACTTTTTGCGTGAGTTTCCGGAAGTGGGCTATATCGGTGTCGCTACCGGCCGTATCATTCTCGAGGCCGGTAAACGGGAAGAGAACGTTTATGGACCAAGACGCGCCAGCAAGGGCGTAGTCGCATACCCGATCATGTCGGGCGATGAACAAATCGGCTACATTATTATCGACGTAGATAAAGGATACATCGCCAGGGAATTCGAGAATGTCCTGCTCGACCTCGCTGTAGTCGCGCTTGTGTCAATACTGCTAGCTTTCGAAGTGCTGGTGGTGATGATGAGTACGTCACTCACCGCACCCTTCAACCGGCTTCAGCATCTGGTTGCCTTGCAGGCCAACGGTGATTTCTCGAGTAGAATCAAAACCGGCGGCAAGTCCGCCATAGATTTAATCGGAATGAGCTTGTCTCAGCGTGCAGAAAAGCTTCACCGCGCATTTACCCAGTCACTGGCAAGGATTGCATCTGTGAATGACGATAACCGCATGCAATCGCTTAACCAACTGAAGTCAACCTTTGGGCTTTCCAGCCAGCGTCCGAATTTGATGGTGTTCTCCTATCTCAACGATATCCGCCTGCCACTATTTCTGTTCGCTGCGGCTGACAGCTTGTCGCTTGCTTTTTTCCCATTGTTCACGCGTGCAGCCGATAACCCGTTGTCATGGGTTGATCTGGGTGTTGTCATCAGCCTGCCTATTGCTGGTTATCTGATTGCCATAATGGGGGCCTCGCCGTTCGCAAGACCGCTGACAGTGCGATTTGGCCACCACAAGCTCTTGCTGCTGGCCGCGGTAGTGAGCATCCTGGCCCACCTGGGCCTGTTCATTTCCACCAATGTCATCGAGATAATGTTATTTCGAACCATGGGTGGCCTCGGTTACGGTGTTTTCACGCTAGTTTGTCAGGACTATGTGCTTGACGTGCTGCCTAAGGAACAGCGAACACGATCGCTGGGCAGTTATTCCGGGATTCTGTGCGCCGGTATTTTCAGCGGCGCAGCCATGGGTGGTGTGCTCGCTGATCGACTCGGACAGGCCAACGTATTCCTGTTAAGCACATTTCTCGTACTGACTTCCTCATTACTAATTTATTATCTGCTGCCGAGCCGCAATATATCGCCGGTCACGAGCACCGATTCACTCGACGCCAAATCCGGCTCAATCTGGACACCATTGCGCAGCCAACGGTTTTTGTTTCTGCTGCTTGGCATCGTGATCCCGACCGCTGTTCTTAGCCAGGCATTTATCAGCTACGTGGCAGCACTCTATCTGCACGATCTGGGCGCTTCTGCCGCCGATATCGGCCGGGTATTGATGCTGTTTTTTTTAATGATCACGCTGATGGCTCCGGCGACAGCAAGACTCACCGAAAGCCGCATTGATCCAGCTCTGGTTGTCGCACTGGGCGGTATCCTCTGTGGTGTTGTTCTGTTGGTCGGCGCTTACTGGGGAACGCAACTGGGCATGCTCATCGCGGTCTGGGGGGCAGGTATTGGCCAGGGCATGATGCGTGGGCCTCAGGTCAGCATTGCCATGTCCCTGGCCGAAGGCGATCTTGCCCGGCTAGGGTCAAATGCGGTGCTCGGTTCCTTGCG
>Ga0316187_10001173_pt1 | contig 22205 bp, 19 predicted proteins | sample CroRivburrow1_MG_FD_204927 | JGI IMG/M metagenome (GOLD analysis project Ga0316187, IMG submission 204927) | Coastal sediment microbial communities from Maine, United States - Cross River worm burrow 1 | ecosystem: Environmental > Aquatic > Marine > Coastal > Sediment | place: USA: Maine...
ACTGCTGGTTGCTGCTTAATGACCTGATCAATCCGCTGGTTCATCTGCTCAACCAGTTGCTGCCCGCGCTTCTCTTGTCCGAGCAGCTGGGCCATCCGGGTGATATTGGCTTGAATGCCTTCAATATCAGAAGGGAGCGGAAAGGTCTCTACCTGATGCCCTAGCTTTTGCATCAGCTGGATCAGCGCTCGATTGGAATATTCGCTGGCCAGGATCAGATCAGGCTTGAGGCTGAGCAACTCTTCGATCTTTTCATGATTGACTTGATATTGCTGTGCCTCCTCGGCCATGAAGGAGCTGCTTGATTCCACAGCAAGGTAGCTGATGGATGCGATCTGCCTGCTGTCGGCCAGCATCAGTAGTAGCTGGTCGGTGCAGAGATTGATAGACGCGACGCGGGTGGGCGGTTCAGCGCTTTGACTGGGGAAGGAGCAGATGATCAGCAGTAGGGCTGTGATGAGTTGCTTGCTCATGGTTGTCGCTAACCCGTAGATCCCCGATGATATGTTGATAAAAGCCGACAGAGCGTTATGTCCTGTCGGCTCATGTTATCACTTTGACTGATAAGAGATGGTGGCAAAGACGGCTCTATCCTCAGTGTTGTAGCCTTTTATGGTTTCATAATCCTTATCAAAGAGATTGCTGATCTCTCCCTTAATTTTCCAGTTTGTGGTGAGCTGATGAACTGCACGAAGATCAACGGTGCCAAATCCACTGGCACGCTGGGTGTTTTGGGTGTCGTTATAGTTGTAGCTGCGCGCTTGTAGTGTTGCACCAACATGAGTTTTTCCAAAGCCACGATCAATATCGACCCGAAGAGTTCTTTTATGGCGCTGCACGAGTATCTTATCAGCGGTTGTATCTTGTGGGTCGAGTAGAGTCAGATTGCCTGCAATGTTCCAGCCAGCCAGCGTGCTGTTGATGCTGGCTTCAAGACCTTTAATACGGGCCTTGCCGACATTTTGTGGCCGGTAGATCCAGCTGCCAGGAGGCGTTTCAACCCAGGAAATCAAATCCCTGACACTAGTGCGGAAAACATTTAGATTCCAATGGCCCCATCCCTGTTTGCCTTTCAGTCCCAGCTCTATGCTTTTGGATTTCTCGGGGGCGAGATTAAGGTTGCCGCTGGAACCCCAGGGATCCACATAATAGAGATCGTTAAAGGTAGGGGCTGCGAAGGCGGTGCCATAGGATGCGTTGAGTTGCAGGCTTTCTGAAAAGTCATATCCCCAGGCGATATTGCCGGTATTTCGGTCTTCGAAAGCATCGTTGTCGTCGTGCCTCAATGCGAGTGTGACGTTGTTAGCGCCTATGGTGCGCTGATATTGGATGAAGTAGCCGGTGGTGTGTCGCTTGTCCTTAATGAAGACGCTGCTGCCAGCCACCTTGTCGCGCAGGAAGTCTACCCCCAGAGTTAAGATGCTTTCATCATCAATGAAGAAGTTGTTTTGCCAGGAGGTTTGCCGCCTTTCTGTATCGAAGAAGGAGGCAAAGGTGCCGTTGGTGAGATTAGTGCTTTCATCCTTGGTTTCGCCCCCTGAGAGTGAAAGATCCCACCACTCGGTAGGTGAGTATTCCAGTTTTCCGCTAACAGATTGCTGTAAAAAGTCCGTGCTGTAGTCACTGGCAGGGGTCCAGGCGCTATCGTATTCATTGTCGCCATCTGCATGCAGAATGTTTATTCCCAGTTTGAGACTGTTACTGAAATGATGCTCAAGTTGAGCAGCAAACGATTGATTTCGGTAGCCGTCTTTATCGGGGTTGTTGTTTTTATAAGCGCTAAAGCCGTCAGACTTGAGTTGAGAGATTTGCAGGTTGTAGCTGGTGTCATTGTATGCGCCTGCGAGGCCCAATGAACTGTTGGATGTGTCATGTGACCCATAGCCAATCTCGGCGTTGATCTGTGTCTCTTGTTGTCCTTTACGGGTGAATATCTGGATGACGCCGCCTACGGCATCTGCTCCGTAGAGATGTGAAAGCGGCCCGCGAACTACCTCTATGCGGTTGATGTGATGCAGTGGCAGATGCTGTAGGGCAGCCTCTCCCAAAGTGGCTGAGCCAATGCGCACACCATCAATGATCACCAGGACATGCCCTGACCCTGTGCCACGCAGGCGGATGCTGGCCGTTTTGCCAAGGCCTCCTGTATTGGTGACAGTGAGGCCGGGTAGGCCATCAAGCAATTCAGTTAGATCCTGATCTTGAAGATTGTCGATATCTTCCCGGGTAATTACGGTAACTGCAGCCAAAGTATCATCAACAGTCCGTGCGGTGCGAGTTGCGGTGACGTTGATGGCATCCAGCTCAGTCATGGCGTTCACGGATGTGTAGGGTAGGGCTAGGGCAATAGCAGTGCCAATAAATTGAGCAGGCTTCAGGGTATGGAGCCAGGATGTTGTGATTTTCATTGCGGATTCTCTCCGAATAGCATTAATAAAACAGGACGGAGAGAGATGAGTTGTTTGAGGATAGGGGGGGCAATATGCCAACCCAATGGACTGCAAACAAGCACGAGCCTCTTTCAGCCCACTTGAATGCGTCAGAAACGGATGACCGCTCCACGGAATACCCCGTTCTATGGAATCACGACGCTGGAAAGGCAGGTTTCCTGACTTGCACATTTACATTTGGTTTGGCCTTCCCAATCTTTCGATCAGTGGCATTTTTGTAACCAAACTACGTGCTTACAGTTGCGGGGACAGTCAAGGACTTGCGATTAGCTGCTGCACCTTGTTCCCTTTTAACCCTAAATGGGCACCTTTCCGGGTGCGCCTATTCTATCGAAAGATTCGTTTTTCACAAGATGAATGTGGATTTGATTTAGTGCAAATCAGGTGGGAGTGTAGAAAGTGGGGTTCAGATGTTGCAGTTGTTGAGGGGCAGATTTAACTGCCCCAAGGTTTTAATAGGCTTGTTTGTAGGTTACACAATGCGAATAGGATCGCCATTCTTGTCGAATATCAGGTAGCCAGACATATCACCGCCAAACTGTATTGCCTGCACCATATTTTTGAGTGCATCATCAATTGCTTCTTTGCTGGGTGGTGCTCCGATGCCACCGGGCAGGGCACCACAAAATACCATTTGCCAGTCGATAAAGACCTTCTCAGCCTCTAATGCAAGTGCCTTAAAACCAGTGAGCTCATCCAGGGTTTTGTCAACACACATCATGGGGGTTAATTCCCCGCCTAGCCCTGATTTAAAGCGCTCGGCTTCCTCTTCTGAGTGTTCTGGAGGTAGTGCGCTTTTAGCAAAAACAAACAAAAGTTGGAAGGTTTCTGGCTGTTGGCGGGTAGCCTCAAGCAGGGTGTCGAAGTCTTTAATTTGAACCATAAGTCCTCAAAATCTCGTGTTGGCTTAGCTGATGAATAATGATCTGCTGAGCGTGGAAATGACCACAGTATTGCTAGAATAATGACTAACTCTTTGATCTATAGTCATAAATAAAATAAAAAGTGAGGTGTTGGGCTGGATAATAATGCTTGGGCGTGAAATTAACCAGGCTATCTAGACAGATAATTGTGGTGCGATTGCTTGGCCTCTACCTCGACTGAGTGTCGGTAAGAATAAAAAACCTTACATTTTAAGTCAATTGAAGTATTTAGCAGATTTAACGGGGTGTAGCTGTGAAAACAAAATACACGCAGCATGAATGTGGGCATAACGTAATCTGAGTATCAGATCACATTTGCCTTTCACATTGCTAAAAAGAGCAGGGAAGCTGCCGCTAACCTATATAAGAGTGGGATTTCTCACTGATTAATAGGGGCACTGTCATGAGCACAGAGAACCAAAAACATGAATTGATAGCGCGGCTCGAAGCAGTAAGACCGTGGTTAACAGAATGGGTAGAGGTTCAGCAAGGTACTGGGTTGATTCTGTTTTTTTGGGTATTTGCGTCAGCTTTCTTAGGTAGCATAGTGCTTTTGTGCCTTGGTGTGCTTTATTGGAGTTTTTGGATTTTCTTGCTTGGGGTATTAACTGCCCGGCTTTTCGTTTTCCTTGTTCAGATTGGTACCAGCTTTTTTGAGCGTGTCGACCCTTCTCATGGGTAATGGATTAAATGTTATAAGAGTAGTTGGCGGAAAACTGAGGTCTGTTATTTAAAATAATAACCGCATTGCTAGAACAGGTTGTTTTATGGATGGATGAGTTTATGCAAGTAAATCTAAAACCTACGTTATCTGCCGCCCCATAAAATTTACGGGATGCCGTATAGCAAGTATATTGATATTTGCACTGTAAATTTCCCGTTTAAAAATAGTTCTTTCAATTGAGATGATCGCATGGAGAAGTGCAATCACTCAAACCCTTCTTGCTGTGCCTGCTGTGTAGTATGTTGAGAAAAACTCCTCTGCAAATAATGCTTATGCTGTAGTACGATATACGTACAGTGATCTTAGTTATATTGATATTGCATCTGGAGTTATGACGTGTGGTCAGCTAAAGCAAAATCCATTAGTTGCGTGCAATTAAAATGGCTTTTGGAGCTTGTGCCTGTGTGGTGAAGCTTGAGATATCATGGGTTATCTCTTTTAGACGGCTGGTAACCTCAATCAGCTCATTTTTGGCTCTAATGTAGTTCCTTTTAACTGTAGCAGCATAAAGAACTCCACCGGGCAGGATGAGTGTAATGAGACCATCTCTAAATGAAAACTCTTTCTCTTTTACAGTTAGTGTGAGCTTGTTTTTACGGGCTGTTAGGTTTGATCGGGTTTTATGCATTTGATCTTTTATATCAGATAACTTTAGTGATGGTATGTTGATGAGAAGATCTTTATCGGAAGGTTGAATCCATGCGTATCCCTTTGAGTTAAGCTGACTATTGTTATGCTGTGTCAGTGATTCGCCAGCATGCAGTGAGTTTGCACAATAGGCAATCCCTATGAGGGTAAATAGTCTTAGTGCTTTCATTACAAGTTGCCGCAAGGTAAGTGATTCTTATAACTAGTAGCGGCATGCAAGACCAACTCTTTAGGAATATAATTCCAGGCAGATATTGTGGTAATAGCTGGGGCGCTGAAATGAGAGGTGTTAAGTTTGTAATAATACTGCGCCCATTTTGAACGGATAATTCATAATAGGCTGCTGTGATTTATTGGTTTTATGCTACTGAGTGGTTGTAGCGTTGGATATATGTGACCCGTAGGACTTATCTGCTTTGCATATATGATCTTCCAGCCAGTTCTTAAGGATGCTCATTATCTGGGTTTTTAATACGTAGGTTCCAGCTGTTATATCTTGATCCAGTTTTTCCAATTTTAATATGAAATACTCATGTTCTAATTTGTGTTTTTCATAACCAGGAAATTGCACCTCCTGAAGTAGATCCTCCTCTTGTTTAAAATGAAATGCTGTGTAATCAATCATCTCTTTAATGGCTATCTCAGGTGATGTTTCTGGGTTAGGTGTTATGAGCGAATCATGAAGCTTGTTTATCAGTGAAATCCATTTTTTGTGTTGCTCATTCATCTCGTCGACACCTACGCTGAATTTTTCTTTATCCCAAGTAATTAAGCTCATTAGTTGACCCTTATGTGAAATAAAATAAATGCATATTGTTCATGAATAAGGTGGAGATAGGTAATTATTTGTTAATGCATGGTAAATGTTTTATTGAACTGGCTAGTGATTTCATGCCCTAAGTTTTACTGCGGCATTTGCTAATCGTCTTCCCATGGATTGGCATAAAAGCTGCTCATCTTTGCTCAATGAAGAGTTGTTCTCTACACCTGCAAGATGACTTGGGCCATAGGGTGTGCCCCCGGTTTTTGTATGTAGCAATGTGACTTCACTATAGGGTAATCCAAGGATCATCATTCCGTGGTGTAAAAGTGGAAGCATCATTGAAGTAAGTGTTGTTTCATGGCCTCCATGCATGCTGGATGCAGAAGTAAAAACAGCGGCTGGTTTTTCTGTAAGGTCACCTGCTAGCCATACTGAACTGGTGCAGTCTAGAAAGTATTTCAGGGGTGCTGCCATATTTCCAAAATGAGACGGGCTTCCAAGTGCTAGCCCTGAGCAATGGCGCAGGTCGTCAAGTGTTGCATAAGGTGCACCACTATTAGGGATGCTGCTTTCTGTTGATTCACACACGGTAGATACAGGAGGGACGGTGCGCACTTTTGCTTCAATGCTGTTTTGCTCTTCTATGCCACGAGCAATTTGACGAGCCATTTCAGAGGTGGAGCCATGGCGGCTGTAATATAAAACCAGGATATATTTCATAATAAAATGATCAGCTTTTGGCACTATTTAATGATGTGATATTTCATGGTAGTCAAAACAGTCAAAGATGGGGGTGGTTTCAATGATGTCATCAGATATGATTTGCAGAACAAAACCATCATTTTCAAACACAAATTCCCGCTGCTCCTTGTACATGCCATGTGGTGTTAAAAGTGCTTTTGGTGCCTTTGGGCCTCTATCTATGAGTATTCCGTGCTGGAAGTCAGCAGTGATCTCTTTATCATAAAAATAGGGGCGAATGGATACCGGTGCTATTTTTCCAGGCAAAAACTGTACACCAATTTCCAGTGTATTAGCATCACGTTCGATCATTCGCCGAATGATGCCTGTTTTGAATTGTTGTGTCTGTGTGTCATCTTCAAGTTCAATCATAATGAGTTGACCGACTTGTACATCCTTAGGAAATGGGGGCGGCACAATAATGCCAATGCCACCAGCACTTCTATTGAAAACACGCCATGAGCAAATGGGGTAGTGTTTGTTTTCTCTACGGAATGATGTTGCCTCTTCAAGTGTTAATGTAGTGTCATCTGTTAGATCTTCTGCAGGGGCACTTTCATCTTGTGTGAACGCCCCTTTTTTAAGGTAGTGGTTGATTGCACTTAGGCCATAGGTGACGGGATGTGATCCATACTTTTCATGTCTTTCACTTTTGCGGGTAGGACGCACATGCCAGGCAAGAAGCATATGGCGAAACATCTGCTTTGTCTGTTCTTTTGTAAGGCCATCTGTTCCTTTTAATGATGTGCTTCCATCTTCTAGTAGCTGCTTCCGTTGCTGATTGATAGCAAGGTTGAGTGAATTAACATGTAACAACCGATGGCGTTTTGGGAGTAATTCAGAATTTGGCTCGGGAGGTTTAGGTGGATACATAGCCTGTAGGTCCACCAAAAATAGCCCTGTGATGTCATCAGGTGTGACGGTTGATGTATGCAGCTCAGCCTTCATTGCCCAGTGTGTGAGGTAGTTATAACAGAGCCAGACCTCTCCCCGTGGAAGGCGATATGGGTCAATGATTGCAATGAGAAGAATGCGTTTAAACAGTAGATCTATGGAGGTCTCTTCTTCAATTATCATCTGTGCTAAATCATGCTGCTCCGCCAGGGTGTAGAGTTGAAAAAGTTCGCGCCATGCTTTTTTGGAGTCGGGTATGAGGTTTGAATATTCTAGCATGAGTTCCAGCATAGTCGCTTTCATTGCTGAATAAATGGCATTGCCAAACTGCTGTTGATATTGATGCACGTTATTAAGTTGAAGATGCTCATTAATGATAAGTTTGTAGCTGTATGCAAGTTCAATAGTTGTCTTTATTGCTATTGGAGTTATGTCGGTTTGCTTTAGTGTGGCCAGCGCACCTTTTTGTTGTGATGCTTTGTGGGCAATTTGATAGATAACTTTAATGGGAGCCTGATAGCAATTAACTAAGTCGTAACGTTGGTTAACTGTCCCTGGGAATCGGTTGAGTTGGTAGATTGATTCATAAAGTGCTGTGGCAACGGCTATTGGGTTGGCATGTGGTAAGTCATTGATCCACTCAGCTAGCCTGGCCGGATTTGTTTCAATGTTGGGGTTTTCAATAGCATCTCGAGCGGGAACAGTCAGCTGCAGAGAGCTGGTTGGTTTTTGTTTTTTTGTTGGTGCTTGTGTCCGGTCTTTCATTACTGGGCTCGGATATTAATCTGCAAAGAGATTCTATTTATTCAGCGGCTTTGTTGAACATCAAATTTCTCTGAATGTCCAATGTTAAAGATAGACGTAATTTCATGAAATTTTGATGTAAATTATTGTATTTAGCGAATTATATACGCAGAATGACAGTTATACTTGATGCATAGTTAATTGGAGGAAGAGTGAATTTAGTTAAATCAGCTACCCTATGGCTGGGTGTTTGTCTTTTTGTATTGCAATCATTGGCTCAAGCTGAGCCTGTTGAATTCAGTGGAGTTGATATCAATGGCAAGGAGCTGCGCGTAAGCGATTATCGCGGGAAATGGGTGCTGGTGAACTATTGGGCAACCTGGTGTATGCCTTGTGTAAAAGAACTGCCTGAGCTTGAGGCATTTCATAATAAGCACAAAGAGAACAAAGCGGTAGTGTTAGGCTTGAACATGGAGAGCATTAAGCTGGAAAAACTGCAGAGCTTTGTGAAGGACAAATCAGTCACCTATCCTATAGTTCAGGTAGAGATGGCTGTAAATACACCTTTTGGAACAGTGTTTGGGATGCCTACCTCCTTCCTGATCAATCCAGCAGGTGAGGTTGCTGCCCGGGAAGTGGGAGTCCTTACAGCCAAGTTGGTTGAGGATTTTATTGCTAAGGCTGAAGAAAAATAGAGTATGAAGTTAAAGGGCACCTTTATTAATTCGTGGATGAGCATCTTAAGCCCAAAACATCCAATAGCTGCGTTGCTAAGCACTTGCAATAGAATAGCTATTACAAGCACTTATCGCCTTGCTCTTGAATATTTTGAATCTCAATCTGCTTCATCCAGAATTAATAGAAGTACCCTAAAATGAAAACCTGTATGCGCTGCCTCGTTCAAGGTCGTGTGCAAGGTGTTTTTTTTCGAGCTAACACCCAGCAGCAGGCTGAGCAATTAGATCTCACGGGTTATGCGCATAATTTGCCGGATGGGTGTGTTGAGGTTATGGCATGTGGTGAGTTGCAGGCACTGGAAGCGCTAAAGGTATGGTTGCATCAGGGGCCAGAGTTAGCGGAGGTGGTTGAGGTTGTTTCTGAGATGTTGCCTGCTCAGGAATTTTCAGGCTTTTCTATTGGTTAATGTGCGAAAGTGAATGACAAAAAATAATAAAACTACACAAGTCGTTGACCGAAAACTAGATGTCAACGAACTATTACCGGCATTGGTTAAAGATGGTCTGCTGTCACATAAAGAGGCTGATAATGTCCGGCGGCTGCATGAGAGTATCAGAGGCTCTAAGGTTGAGCTTCACCCTCTGGTCTGGCTCGCGGGGCGTCATCTAAAATCATCGACACCACCCCACGCTGAGCTGACTATTGAGTGTTTAACAGAGTGGTTTGCTGGCCATGTTGGTCTGCCCTATCTGCGTGTTGATCCATTAAAAATTGATGTGGATTCAGTGGGTTCGGTTGTATCCAAAGCCTATGCAGCGCGTTTCAAGATTCTTCCTGTTCATGTTGATGAAGATAAAGCCGTATTTGCAACTGCTGAACCCAATATACGGGAGTGGGAGCAAGAGCTGAGCCATGTGCTGGGTCGAGATATTGAGCGGGTCATCGCCAATCCACTCGACATCAGCCGCTATGTTGAAGAGTTTTTTGGCCTTAGCCAGTCAATGCGCAGAGCTAAAAAGATCGATACCGGCTTTGGCACTTCAATTGACGCGGTGGAAGCGCTGGTTGAGCTTGGCCGCTCTGGCAAACTGGATGCCAATGACCGGCATGTGGTGAGTATTGTTGACTGGTTACTGCAATACGCATTTGACCAGCGAGCCAGTGATATCCATTTGGAGCCACGCCGGGATACAGCCAATATCCGGTTTCGTATTGATGGTGTTTTGCATACGGTTTATGAGATGCCATCAACCATAATGATGGCGGTGATCAGCCGCATTAAAGCGCTGGGGCGTATGGATGTGGTAGACAAACGTCGTCCACAGGATGGCCGGGTCAAGACCAAGACTCCAGCTGGCCAGGAGGTAGAGCTGCGTCTCTCCACCATGCCCACTGCCTTTGGCGAGAAGATGGTGATGCGTATCTTTGATCCGCAGGTGCTGGTGCGTAGTCTGTCGGAACTGGGTTTTTCCAAATCGGATGCCAAGCACTGGAAGGAGATGACGGAGCACACCCACGGCATCATCCTGGTCACTGGCCCTACGGGATCAGGTAAAACAACGACTCTTTATTCCACCCTCAAACAGCTGGCTCAGCCCGAGATCAATCTCTGTACCATTGAAGACCCCATCGAAATGGTGGAACCTGCATTTAATCAGATGCAGGTGTTACCCGCTATTGGCCTGGATTTTGCGGCAGGTGTACGTACCCTGATGCGCCAGGATCCCGATATTGTCATGGTAGGTGAGATTCGTGATCTGGAGACGGCCCAGATGGCAATCCAGGCTGCGTTGACGGGCCACTTGGTGCTCTCAACGCTACACACAAATGACGCCTCATCTGCGGTGACGCGACTGATGGATGTCGGGGTTGCCCCCTATCTGATTCGATCTACTGTTATTGGCGTGGTAGCGCAGCGCCTGATACGAACACTCTGCCCTCACTGTAAAGCGGAGGTGGAGGATGCGGACGATGCATGGGCTGCATTGACCCGTCCCTGGAAACTGGCATTGCCGCCTAAAATTTATCGTTCAGAGGGGTGTGATGAGTGCCGTAAAACAGGTTATATGGGGCGCATGGGGGTGTATGAAATATTGCGTATGACACCTGAAGTTCGCGCTCTGATTGATGCTGATTGCACCATTGAAAAGATCCGAAAACAGGGGCTCAAGCAGGGCATGGAGCCGTTACGTATTAGTGGCGCAAGAAAGGTTCATGCGGGGCATACCTCTGTGGAGGAAGTGATGCGGGTTGCTCCACCTACGGATGAGTTCTAACTATATTCTGATTTGTTTATTTTGATAAGAAAAAACCCCTGTATACCACTAAACTAGGAGGTATATAAGGAGACATTATGTCGCTACGAGCCATTAATCGGCTGGTGCAGGTCGGTTATCATTTTGTTTACCGCTCCAAGGGGCGGTTTTACCTCTATCTTGCATTTCTTTGCAGTATTCTTGTAGTGCTGGATGCCACCAGCTTTCACCTTGTTGCAGGCATGCAGCATCGTACCTTCGATATCATGATGAAGAACCGGATTGCCCACCCTCAGGCAGATCCAGATGTGGTTATTGTAGATATTGATGAAGGCAGCCTGGAGGCGATGGCTGAGGATTATGGCCGCTGGCCCTGGCCCAGGCAAATCTTTGCGGAGTTTGTTGAAAATCTGGAGGAGCAGCAACCCAAGGCCATTATCTTCGATATCCTGTTCAGTGACCCGGATGTCTATAACAAGGAGTCGGACGACTACTTCAATGAGGTGGCTGGAGCTACGACGAATACTTTTTTTCCGATGCTCCGGCTTAATCCTCAGAATGATGGTTTAAGTCAGGTAACACCCGCCATGATTCCGGGCATGACTCCTGTCTCGGGTGAGCCGCAGCAGGAAAAGGGGTTGGCGGTTATTCTTCCCCATTTCCCAGCGGTGGTTGCTAGCGGGCGGATAGGCACCAATAATATTTACCCGGATAGTGATGGCATTGTGCGTCAGTATGCCGTTTACCGCCCGCATTTTGGTTGGCATATACCTTCACTACCAGCACGAACCGCAGAGGTGCTTGGCTGGGCAAAACCAGATGAGCAGGATGTGTTGCTCAACTGGCGCGGCCGGTTGGGTACATTTAAGACTGTTCGGTTCAGTACAGTTTATGAGGACTTTCTAAGCCGTAAACGACAGCGCCCACAAAATGAATTTGCAGGAAAAGTCGTCATTATTGGCTCCAGTGCCCCCAGCCTGTTTGATACTAAGCCGACTCCGATGGAACGTGTTCATCCGGGGGTAGAGGTGTTGGCTACAGCGGTGGATAACCTGAAAAATGGTGATTGGATCACTTCTCTGTCTAATCCATCAATTTACATGGTTGTAGCGCTGAGCCTTATCTGGCTGGCAGCCCTGGCTTTTTTGACGGGTATTAAGCGCAGTTTGATTGATGGCGTTTTTGCAGGTTCTCAAGTGGGGTTGGTGGCGGTCTCATATGCCAGCTTAAATCTCTCTACCTATTTCATTGACCTAACAGCTCCGATAACAGCGGGTTTTGTCTACTTCACGCTGGCGCGTGTCTATGCTTATGCTGAGGTGGTTTTGGCTGAGCGCCGTGTCTGGCTGACGTTTGAAACTGATGCCAAAGGGTGGCAGTACACGCTGGTGGTAGTGTTGCTTGGAAAGGAGGGGAAGCTGTCAGAAAGCAAAGTGATTACAGGATTAAAGCGGCGATTAAATGCCAGAAAAGAGGGGTTTACCATTGAGGCCTTTCCCGATAAACCAGCAGGGATAGGTCGAGCCTATGGTGATCTATTATTGGTCTATTATGTTGATAGTGAAGTGACAGAAGAATCGGCTTCAAAACAGGTGTCGACAGATCAACTGATGGAGATGGTTAAGGAAGAGGCTTCAAATGTGTGTGGTGGGGCTTTGCCTTTGGGGTTCAGTCAGGGTGCGATGCCGTATGGCGATGAGGCAGGGCGGATAGCGGTATGGCGTCAGTTGGTGCACCAAGCTATTCACAATCTCCACAATAGTGCAGGTGGACGGGTATTTGATGACATGGGAAGTGCTAAATGAAAACAGTTCAATGGTTAATCTGTGTGGCTCTACTGGCATTTGTTGCACCGCTAGTTGCAGAACCTGGCTACATCATTCGTTCGAGTGACCTAATGGATGAGCCATACCGGGATGCTACCTCACTTGCTGAACTGGAAGAGGGAGCACCGGTCGAGATTCTTAAGCGCAAAGGTGGCTGGCTGCAGGTTGAAAGTGCAGGTAAAAGTGGTTGGGTCAGGATGTCCAAGATCCGTAAAGGCAAGGCACCTACGCAACCAGCAGCTGAAAGTGAAGCGGGTGGAGTTTTAGATCTGGCTAGTGGTCGAGCAGGTACTGGTAATGTGGTTTCAGCTACCGGGGTGAGAGGTTTAAATGAAGAGGAGTTAAAAGAGGCAAAATTTGATGCCAATGAGGTAGACAAGCTGGAGTCTTTTGCCGTTTCAGAGCAAAAAGCGGCTCGTTTTGCGCAGGCAGGAAAGCTGATTGCCAGAGAGCTTGAATTTATTCCGGCTGCAGCTCAATAGGAGAGAGGCATGATATTTCGAATCCTTTTAGTTGCATTGCTGATATCAGGCGCAGCAACTACACATGCCTTTGATTTAGGTGGGCTGGTCAAAGAGATCACAAAAAAACCAACTGAGGACTCAGCTTCAGAGCAGCAGCAAACCAAGCAACCGGGTTTATTAGGGTTGTTAGGCGGGACACCAGTAGAAGAGGAGATTGCTATTGGCCGGGAAATTAGTGGAAGACTTCTGGGCGCTGCTCCGTTGGTGAAAGACAAACATTTGCAGCGTTATGTTAATCAAGTTGGTGCCTGGGTGGCAAAGCAGAGTGGTCGTGATGATCTTGTATGGCATTTTGGAGTTATCGAGTCGGATGACATTAATGCATTTGCAGCGCCTGGCGGCTATATTTTAGTAACTAAGGGGTTGTATAAAAAACTGCATAATGAGGCAGAACTGGCAGGTGTGCTGGCCCATGAGGTTGGGCATGTCATTAAACAGCACCATCTGAAAATATTAAAACAGGGACAGCTGATTGATGTGGGAGGAGGCCTTCTAAAACAGAAGGTGGGTGGCGATGACAAAGGTCAAGCTATTGGAAAGATGATAGGAAGTGGTGCCGAGATCCTGGCGCGTGGACTGGATAAAAATGCTGAATATGAAGCAGACCGTATTGGTGTGGTATTAGCGGCAAGAGCGGGGTATGACGCCTATGCTTTGCCTTCAGTGCTGCAAGAGATAGGTCATGTGCGTGCTGATGATAGCAGTGTTGCGTTGCTGTTTAAAACACATCCACATCCAGAAAAACGGCTGGTAGAGCTAGGTGATGCAATGGATGGGCACGCTGAGCAATTTGATGATGGAAAAGTCCTTGCGGATAGGTTCTATAGATTAAAGGGTATGAGTAAAGCATTTTAAAAATATTTGTTATCAAAAATTATTTATAAATTTAAAGGCGATAATGGATTTGTGAAAGAGGTTTATGGATTGTTATCAGCCGCAGCTGATTATTTGTTTTCTTGGCAGGGACTTTTTTAAAAGTTGAATGGAATAAAATAAGGAGCAACAATGTCCAGTGAAAAAGAAGTTGTACTTGTAGTGGATGATGAGCCGTTAAATTTAGAGATATTAACGGAGCATCTGGAAGAAGCTGGATATGAGGTTGCCCAAGCAAAAGACGGTGTTCAAGCATGGGCGCAGTTGGAGGCCACACCCCGTAAATTCTCTGCCGTTCTTTTGGACCGAATGATGCCAAATCTGGACGGAATGGGCGTCCTTGCACTCATAAAAGCGAATTCAGAGCTGGATATTTTGCCCGTAATATTGCAAACCGCCAAAGCAGCCAAGAGTGAAATATTGGAAGGGCTTGAGGCTGGTGCCTATTACTATCTTACCAAGCCTTTTGATAAAGCAACCATGTTGGCAATTGTAAAGACTGCCATAACTGATTTTAACAACCATGTTGGCCTTCAGCTTGAAGTGTCACAGGCCATGCAAACAATGTCGCTGCTAACGCAAGGTGAGTTTTCATTTCGCACCTTGGAGGAAGGGCGCCTCATTGCTAACTATCTGGCAAAAATTGATCCAGCTGCGGATAAAGTGGTTGTTGGCTTGTCAGAACTTCTAATCAATGCCGTAGAACATGGCAACCTTGGGATAACCTACCAGGAAAAAACTGATCTCATAAATGAAGGGGAATGGCAGAATGAAATTGACCGGCGTCTGGCGCTTCCAGAGAATGTGGATAAAAGTGCGACCTTACGGTTTGAATCCTCAAACAACGAACTCTCTTTTCTAATTAAGGATCAAGGCCCTGGCTTTGATTGGGAAAATTACCTGGAAATCAGTCCAGATAGAATTTTTGATAATCATGGGCGTGGCATAGCCATGGCACGTGTAAAAAGTTTTGATTATCTTGAGTATCGTGATGGTGGAAGGGAGGTATTAGCAAAGATGCATCTAAACACAGGTGAATCATGATCATGTCACTGCCATATTAAAATGGCATAATGACTTCAATATCTAAAGAGATAAGCGTATTTATTAGTTGTTTGTGAAGAGTAATTGAATCAATAACAATAAAAGACTTTCAGCTTAATTGCAGTGTCATTTATACATCTTAAGCACTCTTTTGTTGAATGCTTTTTATTAGATGCCACGCAGCAATAATCATCCATACTACATTCAGCATTAATGCGCCTAATGCCCCCATGTAAATGGTGTTAAGGCCCACCAGAAATGCCCCCATCAGATTGTAGATATGATAAGTAGAAGAGGTGTTTGTGAGCTTACCTTTGGAAATCATGGCATATGCGTATAATAATGTTATAGCGCCAATTATTCCGGCTATTTGTGAAGCTGATTCGATTGTAATCATAATTTAGCAATCATATCAAAGATGAGGGAATAAGGTCTGTTTTTACAGATAGAGCTAATTACATATTAGAGCAATCGATGCTGTCTTTAAATAATAAAAGTAAATCCATATTGATTTGTGCATTACTTGCATTGATCACAGTTGCTGTTTATTGGCAGGTTGGTGAGTTTGAGTTTCTTGATTGGGACGACACAATATATCTCACTGAGAATACTGCTGTACAATCTGGAGTAACAGTTAGCGGCATAAAATGGGCCTTCAGTTCATTTCATGCAACAAACTGGCATCCTGTTACCTGGTTGTCGCATATGCTAGATGTGCAGATGTTTGGAATGAATGCAGGAAGGCATCACCTGACTAATGCGTTATTGCATATCTGCAATACGTTGCTGCTTTTTTTGATATTGTTGCGAATAACAGGGTTGGCATGGCGTAGTTTCTTTGTTGCCGCACTGTTTGCTGTCCATCCGCTGCATGTAGAGTCAGTTGCATGGGTTGCTGAGCGTAAGGATGTGTTGAGTGCCTTTTTCTGGATGCTGTCAATCTATTGTTACACTTTCTATATTCAAAATCAGAAGCTGAAATGGTATCTGTTGGTTGTGATATGCTTTGCTGTCGGATTGATGGCAAAGCCAATGCTGGTCACGCTTCCTTTTATCTTGCTGTTGCTGGATTATTGGCCACTGAAGCGTTTTCCAATCCAATGCCCACTTGGCTGTAATACTGTCGCGATGGGACAGCGCTCCTCTGTTGCTTATCTTGTTCTAGAAAAAACTCCTTTATTAGTGCTGACAATTGCATCCTCTGTGGTTACCTTTTTTGCTCAGGATAAAGGTGGTGCAGTTACAAGTCTTGATGATTCCATGGCGCATGGTTCCGTTGACTCAGTGGCAATTGGTTTTGGAATGGCAGAACGATTTTCAAATGCCATAATGTCATATGTGAGTTATCTTGGTAAGACATTTTATCCTCACAACTTATCGTTTTTTTATCCCTTTAGAACAGACATTCAAAACGAGGTGCTGATTCAATCAGCACTATTGATCCTGGGCGTTTCTCTGATTGCAGTTTGGCAAATTAGATGTAAACCCTATTTTTTTGTTGGATGGTTTTGGTTTGTTGGAATGCTTGTGCCGGTCAGTGGTGTGGTGCTTGTAGGGTGGCAATCAATGGCGGATAGGTATACCTATCTGCCATTAGTTGGTGTTTTTATAGCTGTTGCCTGGGGTGTACCAGAGCTTGCAAAACGATGGCCTGGGCGTAAAAAGATATTGGCATTTGCTACAGCGACTTCAATCCTTGCATGCGTGACTTTGTCATATATTCAGGTTGGTTATTGGCGAAATAACCTTTCGCTTTACCAGCATGCTGCTGAAGTTGTCCCTGAAAGTGCTTTTGTGCATTTCAAATTAGGTACAACGTTGGCAGAAAAAGATGACTATGATGCAGCAAAGGTTCAGTTTGAGATGGCTTTACGTATCCAGCCATTTGACTTGCGCACGCGCTTTAATCTTGGTCTTGTATTGTTACGTTTAAAGCAGTTTGAAAAAGCTATTGAGGAGTTTAATGAGATACTCAAACGCTATCCATCTTATGCGGCTGCAGAGCGTCAGATAGAGATTGCACGCTCGATGCTGAGACAGCAGCAGATGATGGTTGCTATCAATAATTCGCCAGAGATTTATATGCGGCGAGGGATGCTATTTGAGCGGCAAGGTAGGATTCAGGATGCTATTTTGGTTTACAAACAGATTGTGCAATATAAGCCAGAATATATTGAGGCCCATCAGAAGCTGGGTTTTTTATTCTATAAGCTACATCGTGTAGATGAAGCCATTATGCATTACAAAATGCTGGTGCGTTTGCAGCCAGATTCAGCTGCTGTCTATTACAATCTTGGATTGGCTTTTGCAGATAAGAATCAATTTGATGAGGCGATAGAGCATTATCAACATGCGCTACGCATTCAGCCTGAGTGGGCAGAAATTTATAATAATCTAGGAGTTGCCTCCTTTCGCAAAAACTTGGTTGAGCAAGCTATTAAAAGTTTTGAAAAGGCATTGCAGCTTAAACCGGGCTATATTCAGGCAAAAAATAACCTTGATCGTGTAATTTATGCCCAACCTAATGGGCGTTAAATTCCTATATTAAGGTGCCATTTGTAGTTGTAAGCGCTCTTCTGCTCTATCCTTTAGAGTAGGGAGAGCCGTTTTTAAAATGGGATCAATTGTCTGGGGTAATATATGTCAACCGTAAATCTTGACCAACTCATCATAAATAGATCGAACGCCCAAGCGGTTAACGTATCAGCAGCAGCTAAGACTAAAGGTGTGAGCAGTGCTGGTGTGAGTAATGACGTGAGCCTTTCGGCAGCTGATCGTCATATGGAGTTATTGTACAAGTCTGCTATCGAAAAGCTAAATACAGTTTTGGAGCCAGAGTTTGGGCCGGGCGCTATCCAAAGCTCAGCAGAGATAGATGTTTCACCAGAGGCTACCGCAGGCCGTATTGTTTCTCTTTCAACGGCTTTTTTTGAAGCATTTCGTCAGCAAAACGCAGACCTGAGTGATGAAGAGGCGTTAGACCAGTTTATGTCAACTATTGGTAAGGGCATTGAGCAGGGGTTCGAGGAGGCTCGAGAGATTCTCGATGGCTTGCAGGTGCTTGAGGGCGATATTGCTAGCAATATCAATACTACCTATGATCTGGTGCAGCAGGGTCTACAGGACTTTAAAGATTCTATTTTAATTGCCCCGGTAGATGTGTAATCAGGTTTGTGTGTCTTCTTTGTGCTGAAAGAGATTGTATAGTGCAACGCCAATACCAATTATCCCTGAAAACATAGCTGAGTACCCGATTGCCATTAGAGATAGATTGAAATTCCACTCTTCCAAAAGAAGTAAGCTGACAGTGCTGGCTTGCATCATCTTGCCCATAGCAACGCCCGCTATTACAAACCCTGTTCCAAATGCCAAATATCCAAATGACATGCCTGTAGAAGGAATGCCGTAACGTACTACAAATACTCCGGCTGATATGAGTGTAACGGCGATTCCTAATAGTTGGTGTAGTAGTTCGTTCATCAATGTTGGAGTTGTGAGTTATCTGGTAATGGTTGATTTGCTGGAATTTGATTGTCTGTGAAGCATGTTCTACTTAAAAATTCAGCCAGCTCATGAGATTGTAGTGGTTTGCTAAAGTAGTAGCCCTGTACAAAATCACACTTTAGTGCGCGTATTAGTGATAGCTGCTCTTGATCTTCAACGCCTTCAGCAATAGTGCTCAGCCCCAGGCTATGGCTCATAGCAATAATAGCTTGAACCAGAGATGCATCCTCCGGTATTTTTACCATATCTTGAATGAATGACTTGTCAATTTTGATTGCATCAACAGGAAAGCGTTTGAGATAGCTGAGTGATGAATGCCCAGTGCCAAAGTCATCAATCGAAAGTTTAATTCCCATCTCTTTTAGCTTATGCAGCTGTTGGGTGGTTGTTGCAGTATCTTCCAATAGCAAGCTTTCAGTAATCTCCAAAACTAAAAATTCTGTTGGATATTTTGTTTCATCCAAGATCTTTTCCAGTATATCTATCATGTGACCGCTCATCATTTGGCGGCTTGAAAGATTGACAGAAATTACAAGTGGAGGCATGCCTTCTTCCAGCCATTGTTGGCCTTGTTGGCATGCCGTTTTGAGTATCCATTCACCTATTGGGTTAATTAGACCGGTCTCTTCAGCCAGTGGGATGAATTTGTCTGGTTCGATCCAGCCATGTTCTGGATGATGCCACCTAGCCAGTGCTTCTAAACCGCTGATGCGCTCTGAGCAGAGATCAATGATAGGTTGGTAATGGATGCTGAACTCTTCTCTTTCTATGGCGCGATGAAGATCAAGCTCCATGTTCATGCGTGCTTGGGCATTTGCATTGATCTCTTCAGTGAAAAAGTAGTATTGATTTCTGCCTGCTGCCTTTGCTTGGTACATGGCAATATCGGCATTGCGCAGCAGTACTGTTGGGTCGCTACTGTCATGGGGGGAGAGGCTGATGCCTATGCTGGCACCAATATAGGCTTCATTGCCGCTGAGCATGAAGGGTGCTGTAAAGGTATGAATGATTTTTTCGGCAACCTGGGCAGCAGAGTTTGCTGAATCAATCATTTGTAGGATAACGGTAAATTCATCTCCACCAAAGCGGGCAATGGTATCAACTTCGCGAACACATGTTTTTAAACGCTGAGCGGCTTGTTGTAGCAGCAGATCGCCTTTGTCATGACCTAGGGTATCATTGACTGACTTAAAGTTATCAAGGTCAATAAACAGAAGGGCTAGTGTTCCCCGTTGCCGGCGAATTGTTGCCAGAGCATCTGATAGACGTTCTAGAAACAGCGTTCGGTTGGGTAAGTTTGTTAGGCTGTCATAAGTTGCCTGTCGCAATATCTGCTCTTCATCCTGCTTTTGTTCAGTGATGTCTCTCAAAATAGCTACATGCTGCACAGGCTCGTTATGTTCTCCGGTTTGAACCGTTGCAATAGAGAACCAGGTGGGAAAGGTTCCACCATTTTTTCGTTTATGCCAGACCTCACCGGCCCAATGGCCGCGAGATTTAATTGTTGCCCAAAGGGTGTTGTAAAATTCTGCACCATGCTGGTCTGATCGTAAGAGCTTTGGATTCTGCCCAAGAATCTCCTGTTCAGAATAGCCCGTCATACGACAGAAGGCTGAATTAACTGCTTTAAACTGGTTTTTGGCATCGGTTACCATGATGCCTTCAGATGTGGTTTCAAATACGGCTGCTGCCAGTCGTAATTGCTCTTCGGCCTGCTTGCGTTCGGCTATTTCCTGAGTAAGTTCAGTAGTACGTTGGTTGATGAGTGTTTCCAGATGATCATGGGATACAGTGGTCTTTTGTAGGTTACCTAGCATCTGATTAATGTCGATACAAATGGTGCCAATCTCATGTTTGAGACCTGTTGGCATGCGTTTATTTAATCCTTGTGGTGTCTGAGTAATTTGTTTCAGAATCGTACTTATCTTGGCAACTGGTCGGGTTAACTTCCTTTCCAGTAGCAGCATGGCTGCTATTAAAACAGAGAGGATGGAGCATGTGAGTATCCAGTGAATCAGTATCGAATGTTCGCTTTGGTGTTGGATGCTGGTGACACGCTGATTCAGTTGCTCTCTGGCCTGATCGACCATATGGTCCAGTGATTGCTCAAGTTTTTTAAAAGCACTGTGGAGTTGATTGGGCTGCGGCAATGGGGTTTGAGGCTGTCTGTTTACTGCTGAAGCCACTTCAATAAATTGCTGATAATCTTGTTTGATTCTCTCAAGGGACTGGGTGAAGTGGCTTGTGGTATCGATAGCTTTGATTTCATTGAGTAGCTCAATAATGTAGCCCTCTTCTTTGAAAGAAGTGATTGGATACCCTTTAATTAATGTTGCCTGCAATGCCTGGCGTTGGATAGTTTCGATGTTGTGGCGCAGTTCTTCTGTTTTCTGCTGAACCTTGAGATCAATTTGAAAAATTGATTGCATCTCTTTTTGTAAGATGCTCATAAGTTGCAGATTGATTAGTGTGCCTGCAACAACGGCTAAAAAGATGACGGTAAAAACAATGAGTAACCGATTTTTAAGGGTGGTGGTTCTCATTGCCGGCCTTCCTCATTGTGGGTGAGGGTATCTGCCCAGGCTATTGGCGGTATGGCCTTGAGTATATGGGCGAAAATGTAAGCGGAAGTGAAGTGTATAAAACAGACGATGCCGGTAAAAAGCTGAGCAGTTCCACCCTGTGTTGAGGTTCTGAGCAATAGTTTAAACCCTATCATTATGTGCAGATTACTGATGCTTGGCTTGCTTAGTAATTCATGGAGGTTTACGCATCTTCTTTTCGTGCATTAAGCGAGCATAGTATACTGCGCGATTATCCGTTTGTATCTGGCGTTTTACAGATTAGTCTGTAGATGTGAGTAGCGACAGTCAATAGATCAGCATCAAGGCAATTTGCATCAAATGCCTGTTTTATAATCGACCTAAGCTAAGCAAATTATTGTGGATGTGGAATGTGCTGTGGTTTTAGCCCATGGGGTGTGAGGTTTTTTTAATATTATGAGGTCAAGTAGCGTGTTTTGGATCCATAGGGGTGTTGTGCTGTTATTGGGTCTCATTATCAGTACTGCGGGCTGGAGCCTTGAGTGGAATCAGGCGAGTGGAGAAAAAGAGCGTGCGCTAAAACTAAAGCCCAATTATAACCGTGGACTCGAGCTCTACCGTATTTGTGCCAAATGCCATAATAAGCAGGGCTGGGGGCGGCGGGATGGATCTTTTCCGCAGATATCAGGGCAACACTATAATGTATTGGTCAAGCAGCTGGTGGATATGCGTGAAAATAACCGTGAGAATCCATCCATGCAGCATTTTGTGATGCCTGAAGCGCTTGGTGATGCGCAGGCGCTCGCTGATCTTTCCTATTATATCTCTAAATTACTCATGTCACCGGCGAATGGAAAAGGGCGGGGTAAGCAACAGGCGCGCGGTGAGGAACTCTACATGGATAAGTGTATTGGTTGCCATGGCGACCACGGTGAAGGTAATAATGAAAAGTTTTTCCCCCGCATTCAAGGGCAGCACTATCGCTACATGTTGCGTCAGTTTAAGTGGATAAAGGCGGGAGAACGGCTCAATGCACACCCTGATATGCAGATTCGAATTGAGAACTTTACG
>Ga0316187_10001174_pt1 | contig 22203 bp, 18 predicted proteins | sample CroRivburrow1_MG_FD_204927 | JGI IMG/M metagenome (GOLD analysis project Ga0316187, IMG submission 204927) | Coastal sediment microbial communities from Maine, United States - Cross River worm burrow 1 | ecosystem: Environmental > Aquatic > Marine > Coastal > Sediment | place: USA: Maine...
GCGGTATCGTGCAGAGCGTCTACCCGTCTGCGCCGCATGCCGTGGGATGCCGCCCCTGCAATCGCCTGCAAAGCCTCCTGTATACCCTGGAGGGGGGTCACGCCACCGGCTATCAACATGCGGCGGGTCTGCTCTTCGATATTCTCCGGCAGGCTGCTGCAAACGGCGGCCGGAATCCCGGCGGCCCTGGTGGCGTTGATAAAGGAACGCGCATCCGCGTGATACTGGTCGCTGCCGATTCCCGACTCCGGCGTCGGATAGTCCTGAACCAGCAGGGCCGTGTCGAATCCGTCATGCAGCAGCGTACCGATCACGCCGGGGACCTTCTCCTCGTCGCCCCACAGAGGCGTGGTCAGGTCCAGCGGATTGGAGACCGTGGCGATGTCCGGCAGCCGCCGGGCGAGCTCTCCGGCCGTCCGTGGTGACGGCTGCACCAGATCCAGGCCAAGCCTTTCACTGATGTCGGCGACGATTGCGGCCTCGCCTCCCGACAGGGTGAACGCCGCCAGTCTGCGGCCCGCGGGGGCGCCCGAAACGGACACCAGCTTCAGGGTCTCCAGCAGTACTGCCGGGGTATCCACCTGGACAACGCCGAGCCGGTCGAACAGAGCCCGGTACAAACGCTCCGATCCGGACAGCGAGCCGGTGTGTGTAACGGTCACGCGGGCACCGATTTTCGAACTGCCGGCCTTGAGCGCAACGATCGGGATCCCCTTCTCAAGCGCACGCAGCGCGACCTCGCTGAATCGCGGTATGTCGCGCAGTCCCTCGATATACAAACCGATCGCGGTGACGGCGGCGTCATCGATCAGGACGTCCAGGTAGTCCTCCACGCCAAGCACCGCCTGATTGCCCGCGCTGATCACGTAGGAAAACGGTATTGAACGCTGCTGCATGGTGAGATTGGAGCAGAGCATACCGCTCTGCGACACGATGGCCGCGCCCCTGTCGAACTGGGCAAACGGATAGCCGAAGGGCCACAGGGGAGCCTGGTTCACATAGTTGAGCACGCCCTGGCAGTTGGGACCCACCAGGGCGAGGTCCCCGGCGGCTTCGACCAGCGCCCGTTCCCTGTCCGCGCCCGCTTGCCCCAACTCTCCGAAGCCCGCCGTGAAACACGCGATGCCGCCTGTACCCGCGTCCCTGAGGTTTTGCACGGTCTCTACCGCAAATTCGTGCGGAACTGCCAGGAATACGGCATCCGGTGCCTCCGGCAGATCATCTATGCCTGGAAAACAGGGTGCGCCACCCAGGGTCTCCCGGCGCGGGTTGACACCCCAGATCCTGCCCCTGTAGCCTGCGTTCGCGCATAGCCTGGCCGCGAAATCCGCGCTGTCACCACCGATGAACGCGATATGCGCCGGGTCGAGCAATCGCTGCAGGTTTCTTCGACGTACTGGCGTCATGATGCGGTGCTCTTGAAATTCAGACATTGTAAACTTCGGGTGTTCGGGGCCATGGACAATCACGCAACTTCCGCATCTCGATCAGACAGAAAACAACTATACACCGGGGAAACGGTATGACCGATAACCATGAAGAAGTAAAAGTCGTCCGCAATGGACATGTTCTCGAAATCACTCTGGACCGTCCCAAGGTCAACGCCATTGACGATGCGACCAGTAAAAGGCTGGGGCAGGCTTTTGTTCTGCTGCGGGACGACCCGGAGTTGCGGGTGGGAATCCTGACCGGCGCGGGGGAGAAGATTTTCTCCGCCGGCTGGGACCTCAAATCGGTCGACAGCGGCGATACCTCGCTGGACAACTGGTGGGAAAACGAGGACGCCAACATGGGAGGTTTCGCCGGCATTACTGAAATGTGGGACCTCAACAAACCGGTGATCGCGGCGCTGAACGGCCTCGCCATCGGCGGCGGCCTCGAACTCGCGGTCGCCTGCGATCTCATCATTGCCGCCGAGCACGTCCAGTTCGCCTTGCCCGAGATGCCGCTGGGCATCATTCCCGACGCAGGCGCCATCCAGCGCCTGCCGCGGCGCATCCCCTACAACATTGCCATGGAGATGCTGCTGCTCGGGCGCTGGATGCCGGCGCAGGAGGCCGCCCACCACGGCCTGGTGAATAAGGTCGTGCCCGCGGATGAGTTGATGGGCACGGCCAGGGAGTGGGCCGGAAAGCTGGCGGAGTCTGCGCCACTCGCCCTGCAGACGGTAAAGGAGGTGCTGCGCAGCATCGAGGGCGACACCATCCGCGATGCATTCAATACCATGCGCACGGGTGACCTGCCCGTGTACCGTCAAATGCTGCGGTCGGACGACGCCAGGGAAGGGATACGCGCCTTCGTGGAAAAGCGTAAACCGGAGTTCAAAGGGCGCTGAGATAGTGCCGGATACACCGGGCCAATCCCTGTTGTTGTGACCAGATTCGGAGAAAAGGCATGAGCGTAAAGAACGCTGACAGCATCAAGCGTATAACCTGTATCGGTGGCGGCCCGATCGGAGGCGGCTGGTCAGCGCACTTCCTGGCACGAGGTTACCAGGTGACGACCTACCTGCACGAGGCAGCGGAGGAAGCGGGACTGCGCCGGCTCATATCCACCGCCTGGGAGAGCCTCGAGCAGCTGGGTGTGGCAGACGGCGCTGCGCCGGATCAGCTGCGTACCTGCACAGACCTGGCCGACGCCGTGGCCGGTGCGGACTTCATCCAGGAAAGCGCGCCGGAAAACCTCGCTCTCAAACAGGCGTTGTATGCAACGCTGGGGACGATGGTCCCCGACGATGTCATCATCGCCTCCAGCACGTCGGGCCTGACGATGACGGAAATTCAGTCGCAATGCCCGACCCCCGGGCGCACCGTCGTCGCGCACCCGTTCAACCCACCGTACCTGCTGCCGCTGGTCGAGATCGTGGGCGGCGAGAATACGTCGCCGCAAACCGTATCAGAGGCCGAAGCGTTCTACCGCATCGCCGGCAAGGCTCCGCTGGTGATGGACAGGGAAGTACCGGGCTTCATCGCCACCCGCCTGCAGGAGGCCATATGGCGCGAAGCGCTGCACATGGTGGCCAACGGCGAGGCGACAGTGGAACAGATCGACCAGGCGGTGGTGAACGGCCCCGGGCCGCGCTGGGCGCTGATGGGGCCCTGCGGGATTTTTCACGTCGGCGGCGGCGAAGGCGGCATGGCCTACAATCTGGACCAGTTCGGCCCCGCCCTGAAACTCCCCTGGACGCGTCTGGTCGCGCCGGAGCTGACCCGGGAACTGCGCGACCGGATGGTGGACGGCTGTGAACGTCAGGCAGGTGGCGCGGATTTCGTCGAATTGTCCAGAAACATGAACCAAGGGCTGGTGGCGATCTTGCGGGCCCGTGAAAAACCGGCCGGCGCGGAGTCGGGTAGTTGACGACAGAAAACTCCATGCAGACCGACGCCTTGCGAGCCACTGATCAACCCCGCGCCGCCCCGTTGGCGTATTCCCAGCGCAACCTCTGGTTCATCCAGCAGCTTGTCCCCGAGTCTCCGGTCTACAATATGCACAAGGCATGGAGGATCAGCGGAGACCTGGATGTCGCGTTGCTACGGGAGTCCGTCGCCCTGCTCCTCAGGAGGCACGAATCACTCCGGGCGTGTGTCAGGCTGATCGACGGTGAGCCGGTTCAGATTATCCCGGAGCACGTGAACGATGTGCTCGAGTACATGGACCTGCGAGGGAGTCAGGGCGCGGGCGACACGCAAGACCCCAAGTCGCTGATCATCCCGGAAGTATGCAAGCGTATCGACCTTGAAAACGGACCGGTTTTCCGTGCAAAGCTGCTGCGCACGGATGAGCAGGAGTACATATTCTTCTTCATAACGCATCACGCATTCGGCGACGGCTGGTCGACCGGTGTAATCGCGCGTGACGTCGGCACGTTTTACAACGCCCTGTATTCCGGGGTAGCGCCCGACCTCCCCGACCTGCCGATCACCTACACCGAGTACGCGCAAAACCAGGTGTCTCGTTCAACTTCGTCACCCCGGTCGGATCTGGACTACTGGCGGGAGACGCTCGCAGATGCACCGCATTTGCTTGATCTGCCCACGGACCTGATCCGCCCCGCAATTCAGCGATTCCATGGCGGAAATCACCGATTCGAAATCGACAGGGAGAGAACGCTCACACTCAGGACGCTCGGCCGTGAGCACGGCGCAACGCTATTCATGGTACTGATCTCGGTTTTCAAGGTGCTGCTGTATCGTTTCTCGGGAGAAACCGATATCTGCGTCGGCACCCCATTCGCGAACCGCAACAGTTCCAGCGTCGAGAACATGGTCGGGCTGTTCGTCAATACCATGATCATCAGGACCAAACTTGACGACGATCCCGGGTTCGATGAGCTGATCACCCGGGTCAGAGGCCACTTGCTAGATAGTTTCCGCCATGCTTCAACGCCTCTGGAGCAGATAATCGAACAACTGAGAGTCACCCGTGATCCGGCATACAACCCCCTGTTCCAGGTCATGTTCGTGTTCCAGAACACCCCGCAGCGCAATCTCGAACTGGAGTCGCTCACCACCCAGAGTCTGTCAAAGAGCGGAGAGCTCGCGCAGGGGACCGGTACCTCCAAGCTTGACCTCTCACTGACCATCACCGAGCAGTGCGAAGCCCTCAGTTGCTCGCTCGAATTCAGCACAGACCTTTTCGTTGAGGAGACGGCAAAGAATCTGTGCCGGCGATTCGTCCGCCTGGTCGATGCCGTGTGCGAGCACCCCAGGCAGAACGTGGGACGGATCCCGCTGCTGGATACTGCGGAAAGGAACCGTATGCTGTTCGACTGGAACCAGACCGGAGTATCTATCGACACCGAATCAACGGTGCAGAATCGCTTCGCCGAGCAGGTCCACCGGACTCCGGACGCCGACGCTCTGATCGATTCGTCGGGCCCCATCAGCTTCCGGGAACTCGAACGTTGGTCGCGCCGCGTTGCGGCGGAACTTCAGGCGCAGGATGTGCGGCCCGGTGACGTTGTGGCAGTCATTGCGGAGCCATCTGCGGACTGGATTGCGGCGATGCTGGGCATAATGCGCGCCGGGGGTATCGGGCTCCCCCTTGAAAGTGCGTTTCCCACGCCCAGGCTGCGCTCATTCATCAGGGAAAGCGGCGCCCGCGTCGTGCTCGCCCCCGCCGGGACCTCGACCATCGCCACCGACCTTGAGTGCACGGTGTTGGACATGCCTCGGCCGGGGGATACCGGTGAAGTCCCGGAACTAGCGGAACCGGATTCGAAGGATCAACCCGGAACTGCATATATCGTCTTCACCTCAGGCTCGACGGGGGCTCCCAGAGCGGTCGCCGGCACGCACCTCGGGATAATAAACCGCTGCCGCTGGTTTGCCCGGAGTTTCCCCTACGGGGCGCACGAAATCTGCTGCCATCGTACCAGCCCTGCGTTCGTCGACGTTGTCGCCGAGGTGTTCGGGCCGTTGCTCGCCGGTGTACCCGCTGTAGTATTCGACCGGGAAGTCCGATCCGATCCCGCGGCGCTGATTTCACAGCTCGAGGAACGTTGCATTACCAGAATCTCTCTGACGCCGACCCTCCTGCGATCCATGCTGGACACGCGCGCGGGAGTCCGGCGGCTGTCACACCTGATGCTGTGGGTCAGCAGCGGTGAGGCGCTTCCACCTGAGCTCTGCCGCCGCTTTTTCGAACAGCTGCCCGACGCTGATCTGTTGAACCTCTACGGCAGCACCGAGGTAGCAGCCGACGCGACCTGGTTCGCCTGCCCCCGGAGCGGTATTCGAGGGCGCATCCCCGCCGGTCGGCCTCTCGACAATGTAAAAACCTACATCCTGGATCCGCAGATGCAACCGGTTCCTCCCGGATTCAAGGGTGAGCTGTACATCGGGGGCGTCGGCGTGGCGCGAGGATACTGGCGTCAGGAGGCTGAAACAGCGGCAAGATTTGTGACCAATCCGTTCGACGGTGGTGGTGCCGAGCGGATGTACAAAACCGGCGACGTGGCACGCTACCGTCCGGACGGAGTCATCGAGATCCTGGGTCGCGTAGACCGTCAGGTCAAGCTGCACGGCATCCGACTGGGAGTCGAGGAGATCGAGGCATGCCTGGGTGCCCACCCGGATGTCAGTGCCGCCGTCGTGGACCTCTGGCAAGACTCCCGAGGCGAGGATTTTCTCGCGGCCTGGTGCGTACCCGAACCGGGACGGTCAATCGACGGGCGCATCTTGCGCCGCTACCTGGGTGACGAACTGCCGAGACAGTGGGTCCCTTCGCACTACGTCACCACGGATGCCCTCCCCCGTCTCGCCAGCGGCAAGATCGACCGCCGGACCCTGCCACAACCGGGGGCACAGGACACCAGCCGCACCGCGGGGGACAGCGCACCGTTGACCGGAGACGAAAAAATGCTGGGCTCGATCTGGACAGAACTCCTCCAGTGCGGGGATGCCGGCAGACACGATAACTTCTTCGATCTGGGCGGACACTCCATCCTGGTGTTTCGATTGCTCGATCGCATCGAGACGATATTTGGCGTGAGGCTGCAGGTCGGAACCGTTTTTCTGGCACCGACGATTGCTGATCTTACACTACGAATCAGGCAGGCCTCCAGCACCGCTGCTCCAGGTATCATCGCAAAAATCCGGGACCGGTCGACGCCGCCGCTGGTCTGTGTTCCGGCCGCGGCAACTTCCGTTTTGTCGCTGCCCGCACTGTACTCCCGCTTCGACGCCGATCAGTCTTTTTTTGCGGTCGAGTGGCACGGGCTAATTTCCGGCACCCGGCCCCAGGGGAGTGTCGAGGAAATGGCACAAACCTACATCGACGCGTTGCGCAAGTTCCAGCCGGCAGGTCCCTACTATCTCGCCGGCAGATGCTTCGGTGGAACCGTCGCATTCGAGATGGCGCGCCAGTTGGTCGGGTCAGGGGATAACGTTGCCATGCTGGCGCTGCTTGAATCCGCGGTACCGCTGGCAAACCTTGATCGTGTCCTGGCCGCGCTCACACCGCCAGCACAGGACCGGCTGCAGTCCCTGTATTCGACCGACCGTGCCCGCGCCAACCCGGCCCAGACGAGCATTGAGGCCGAATTCGAGCGCGTGCTCGCAGACACTCCTGCCGAAATCCGGAAGATGATGCGCGACACCTTCGATGCCCATGGAATGGCGGTGCGAGCCTATGTCCCCACGCCGATCGACGTACCCATCACGGTATTTCGCTCCACCGAGGGGCAATGGGACGAACGCGTCAGCTGGGATCCGTTTACACACGCCGGATACACCTGCATGGAGTTCGAAGGAGACCGCAACTCCATTTTCGAACCTCCGCGCGTTCACGCCCTGTCGAAGGCCTTGAGCACCGCATTCCGAGACGCCACGACGACGCTCGCGGGCCGGCTGACGTCTGGTTGACGTAGACGCATGCGGATCCGTGACTGGTTGGTGGGGAAGCAACGCGCAGCGGATACCGCGCCATCGTCGGATGCTGCCGGGCCGATGAATGCCGGCCCTGCCGCCGCGGAGATTTCCTGCAAAACCGGAGCCGCGGATGTCGCAGCCGCGGAGCGAGACGAAACGCGTGCACTTGGGGCACTTGCGGACGTCGAAGACCAGGAATCTCTCGCTCGCGTGGCGCGCACAGCCGCTCTTCCAGCAATCAGGAAAGCAGCGATCGACCGATTGAATGACGACAACACCCTGGTCTCCATCGCGAATTCCGACACCAACCTGGGCGTGCGCCAGCGCGCGATCAAACACATTGCAAGCCCCCAGGTTCTGGCCAAATTCGCATTGACCACAGGTGACGCCGACCTGGGAAAAACAGCGGCCCGCCGGCTGGGGGGATCGCTCCTGCTTGTCGATATTGCCCGTGGTGCCCGCCTTCAAGCCGTGGCACGGCAAGCCGTTGCCGCAGTCAAGGACCAGGAACTACTCAAGGATGTCGCGGTCAGTGCACGCGACCGAAGCGTAGCCAAAGCTGCGGTCAAAAAGATTTCCGATCAGCGAATACTGGTGGAAGTCGCCGGAGCGGCAGCCGACGAGATCATCCGCCGGGTGGCGGTAAAGAGACTGTCTGACGAGGGTTCCCTGCTCGATGTCCTGGAGCACAGTGACTCAACAGATCTGCGGCGAAGCGCCGCGGCGAAACTGGGCGACCAGGCGTCACTTGCGAAGCTCGCAGCAACCGAAACGGACACCGGGATCCGGCGTGCGGTGCTCGCTCGACTCGTGGACGAACAGGACCTGTTTGTTGTGGCGGCTAGCGACCCCGAGCCCGAATTACGACTGACGGCCACCGGCCGGATCGAGCAACAGTCAACGTTGATTCGACTTGCAACCGAGAGCGCGCATGACGATACCAGGCTCGCGTCGATCCGTCGCATCCAGGACCGCTCCATCCTGACCGAGGTTGCAAAAGCCGATGCCGACCCGCAGGTACGTAGTACTGCCGTGCACCGGGTGCGTAATCGTGAGATGCTCACCGACATTGCAGAAAATGGGCGTTACGCGGACGCGCGCGCGATCGCCGTGCGCGGGCTGAAAGATGTGACCCACATGGCCTCAATTGCAACCGGCGACAACGATCCGCTGGTTCGCGAGGCCGCAGTCCGCAAGCTCGACAAGCAGGAACTGCTGCGAGCCATTGCCCGTATGGATGAGGACTGGCGTGTACGACGTGCGGCAATCAAACGCATCAGGCACGCGGAGGAACTGTGCGAGCATGCCAAAAACGATGACAGCTGGCAGGTGCGTGCGGCGGCGGTTGCACGCATCGACGATCGTACGACGCTCGTCAACAGGGCAAAATGGGACAAGGCGTGGCAGGTCAGAAAGGCCGCCCTCAAGACACTCGACGATCAGACGCTAATTGCCAACCGTGCGAAAAATGACGAAGACTGGGGTGTGCGCCGCGTAGCGGTCCGCAAGCTGACTGACCAGCATTTGCTCGAGAACCGGGCGCAGTGGGACGAGGACGCCCGGGTCCGCCGAGCCGCGGTAATGCAACTCACTGACAATGGCATCCTGGCCGGGATCGCCCGGGGCGACTCAGACGAGACGGTACGGGCTGATGCCGCCTGCCGTTTGGAAAGCCTGACTTCACAACCCGGCAGCACGCCGGACAAGGACGACGCGAAGGATTAAGCCAGCAACCCTCGTTGCCTCTGGAACAAGCGGCGACGCCACATTCGGTCATCTCATCGGCCGCTTGCGCCGCGTTCCAGCACGCCGGTAAGGCAGCCTATGGCGCCGGCCGCCTTGCCGAGTTCCGTGGCGGGTGTCGTGATGCACTCGATGCCGCAGGATTCATAGAAGGCGCGGGATTTCGGGTTGCCATCGACCATGAGAATACGGCGAGGTCCGAGGGTAACGAAATTAAAGGCGCGATTGGATTCCGCCTCCCCGGTTTCAGAAAGAAATGCAACCTCGAACCCCGCATCCCGCAGGGCGGCGACCGCGACGTGCGGGGTTCGCCGCGGCCATGCGATGGCGAGGTTCGAGTCCACGATGCGCAGCATACCCATCAAATGCATGGTTCCGTACGGCATGTCGGTGGTGAGCAGCGTTACGCCTATTTCTTCCAGCAACCGGGAGACCTGAGCGGCGGCCTCGCGGTTCGTTCTCAATCCCAGACCCAGGATCGCGCTACCCGGGTCGATCCAGATAAGGTCCGCGCCCTCGAACGTAGCGCCGCCGGTCAGCGTCTTCAATATGGGTACACCAAGATCCGCCAACTTGCGGGCCACCTCGACCTCCTCCCCGGCCCGCACTTCGGAGGCGGGGCGGGCAAGTATCGCCCCTTGCGGCGTCATCGCGAACAGGTCGGCGCAGAACATCTGGTTCGGCCTCACGGTTGCCCGCGGCTCCAGGGTGTGTACCTCGACGCCGTTGTCCCGGTACGCCTGCGCCATCTGATCGTGCTCGGCCTGTGCACGTTCCAGATCCAGGGCCCCGAGCATCTGCACAGCGTCGGGATCTTCGAGTGAAGGCGATATCTCCGTTCCTGGACTGTGCAACAGTACTGAGCGGAGCGGGCTCCACTCGTCCGCAATGCCGCACCGCGTCCAGAGGTCACCAACCTCCCGGGTGTGACTTCGGGTCCGTGGTTTCCAGCCCGGGCCACCATAGGCCGCGCTGTAAAAATTGCCTGACACGATCGAGTTTCCCCCGGATGAACCAGTCTACCGCCGCTGGCAGCCGGGGAAACTGCACAGCATTTCAAACACCAGGTTTGCCGCCAGCAGTGAGGTGTTGCCGGACGTATCATAGGGCGGCGATACCTCGACCAGGTCGGCACCGATCAGGTTGGTGCCGTGTGCCCCCCTGATGATCTCCAGGCCCTGGGACGCAGTGAGCCCCGCCGGCTCGGGTGTGCCGGTGCCCGGCGCCACCGACGGATCCAGTCCGTCGATGTCGAAGCTCAGATAAGTCGGCGTACCCGCGCCGATGCGCTCACGCACCTCTTCCATCAGCGGCACCAGAGAGGTATACCAGCACTCCTCCACCGGTACCACGCGCACGCCCTGATTCCGCGACCAGTCGAAGTCTTCGGCGCTGTACCCTGTCGCGCGCAGACCGATCTGGACCATGCGGTTGCCGTCGACGAGACCCTCTTCCAGGGCACGGCGGAAAATCGTGCCGTGCGCGATGCGTTCACCGAACATGTGGTCATTGATGTCCGCGTGGGCGTCAACGTGGATCAGCGCCATGGGTCCGTGCTTTTTTCTGAGCGCGCGCAGAATGGGCAGCGCAATGGTGTGGTCACCACCGAGCGTCACCGGCTTCGCACCCTGTTTTATTACTCGGTCGTAGTACGACTCTATGATGGGCACGGACTTTTCGAGACTGAAGGTGTTCAGCGGGACATCGCCTATATCCCCGATCTGGAAACTGTCGAAGGGCGCGGCACGCGTCGCCATACCGTAGGGCCGCACCAGCACGGATTCGGAGCGTATCTGGCGCGGGCCGAACCGGGAGCCGGAACGGTTGCTGGTACCGATATCCAGCGGCACGCCGATAATTGCGATGTCCAGACCTTCGGCATCCGCGTGCGACGGCAGCCTGAACATGGTCGCGGGTCCGGCAAACCTTGGCATCTCGTTCCCGCCCAGCGGTTGATTGAACGTATTCATGCGTGCTCTGAACCTTCCCGATTCTACTGGTCAGACTGGATTCTAAGCCGTATACCGCGTTCCAGGGTAGGTCCGGTCAGGAAGTTTCCGGTGGAACCACCGGCCTGCAATGGGTTTCCTTCACGCCAAAACAACAAATCAGCGCCAGCACGTTGGCGGCGATGATCGCGAGCAAACCCGAGGCATAGGCGGACTGCCCGTAAACCCTGGCGCCGTTTACGATCTCGCCCTGCCAGTTGATATCGAGCAGCCAGCCCACCAGCGGCTGCATCACTGCGCCGGATCCGACGATGAACATGTTGAGCATGGCCAGCGCCGTTGCATTGTTCTCGGGGGCGTTGAGTTCGCGCATGGACCCGAACACGATCACCATCACGCACCCGCTGGCTCCGTTGACAACGAAAAGCGCGGTGAGCACGAAGGGATCGCCGACGCCGCCGAAGACGATCGCGACCAGTGACAACAGGTTCAGGGTCAGACCCGCATACAGCAGCGGCTTGCGCCGGCCCATGCGGTCGGACAGCCAGCCCACCGCGGGCGCGGTCACCGCCCAACCCAGAAACTCCGCGGAGGCGATCCCCGCTGCTTCAGTAGTGGAGAAACCTTTGACGGTGCTGAGCCAGGGCACGGCCCACAGGCCCACGAACCCGAGCAGCGTCGCACTCGGGCCGAACCCCACCGCGGCACAAAGCCAGCTCTGCGGTTTAGACAGAACCGATTTGAGACCGGAAAACGGACTGGCGTTCCGGGTCTGCTTCAGTTGCTCATCGGAACGGTGCGGGACGACCAGGAATATCGCCACCGCCAGGATCACCGCAACCCCGGCAAGGAAGAACACCGTACTGCGCCAGCCGACGCCTTCAACGGCGAGACGCAGCGGTGCCTGGCCAAGCATGCCGCCCAGCATGCCAACGGTGGTCAGGGTTCCGGAAAGCATCACGAACCGGTTCGCGGGGAACCAGTAGCCGGCGATGGTCAGGGTGCCGACAAAGCCGAATGCGACCGCCCCCCCGATCAGCAGCCGCCCGGCGGAAGCGGTCGCCAGCGACTCGGCGTATCCGAACCCGATCGAGGCCAGCGCGCACACCATAAGCGCGGTCGCCAGCAGTTTGCGCGGGCCGAAGCGGTCGAGCAGCATCCCCACCGGGAGTTGTATCGCGGCATAGGAATAAAAATAGAATGCCGACAGCGAACCCAGCGCCGCCGCGCCGACCGAGAAATCGCGCATCAATTCCGCGGTCATCACACTCGGCGCCACGCGCTGTGTGAATGCGTAGCCGAAGAACAGCGTGCCGAGTGTGTACGCCGCAATGGCGCGCCCGCGGCTCACGTGGTCATCCGGTCCGTGGGTGTTCGTGATCACTGGCAGGGTAAGTTGTCGGGGTCAGGGTGGTGAAGGCGCTGGAAGTCTACTGCAACTCACCCCGGAGTGAAAATCCGAATACCGGGGATCCAGGAGCCTGCCGGGAGCAACCACCGCCAATGCTGCCGGATCAAAACCTGAATCGGCAAGCCCAGCCGATGGAATCGTCGGTCCGGATCAACCGGCTTTCAAGGCAAACCAGACCCCCAGCAGCACCAGTGCGGACGCCGCGAAAAACGAGAGTGTCAGTTGTTCACCCAGCAGGAACCACGCGAGCACGACACCCGACACGGGCTGGAGGAACTGGAATGAACCGATGCGCGCGATCCCCCCCCTGCCGAGCGCCCAGTACCACAGGATATAACCCACGATGGTAACGCCTACGGCCAGGTAGACCGACGCCACCCAGGCAGCGACGGGGACACTTGAAAGATCGACATCACTCGCCACGAAGGGCACGAATGGCAGCAGCACGATCGCGCCCAGGATCACGCCCCAGAACGTGGTGCCGGTGGCGGGATAACCCTGCCGCTGGAGCCGTCCGCCCGCGACGTAGCCAAGGGAGGCAAAAACGTTGGAGGCCAGCACCAGAAGGTCGCCGGCAAACCCAGGCGCACCCTGGACATCCACTTCGTGGCCGAATACGAGCAGAAACTCACCGGCCAGCGCGATGGAGCACCCGGCCCACCACACCCCCCGGGGAAGCCTTCCGTCCCACGTCATTGCAATCGCCCCGGTGAATACCGGCAGACTGGCCAGGATCAGGGACGCGTGGTTGGCGGAGGTCAGGTTCACACCGATGGTGAACAGTACCGGAAATGCAACGAAACCGCAGAATCCCGATAATCCGAGCAAGCCTTTGCGACGGCGCGTATCCGGCAGAGGAATGCGCATGGCAAGCACCAACGGAAGTGCGGCAATGCCCCCCACAACGGTACGAAACAGTACCACGGCCATGACTGGAAGGCTTGTGACCGCGACCTTGGCCGCGACCGGCGATGCACCCCAGAGCACGACCGCCAGCAGGGCGGCGGCGATTATGCTCAGCGGCATCGAATCAGTCCCAGCGTGGGCCGATCCAGACCGTCACAACGAACGTTATCGCGACAACGCCCGCCAGGAACACCGGCAGGGTCGTCACCACGGAAGGCAACAGATAGGCCAGGCTCACGGAGGTAAAAAAACTGATGATGGCAATGAACGGCACGGCACGGCGCTGCAGCGGCCTGCCCAGCACCGCCAAACCGGTGAAGTGCCCTGCGGCACCGGCTAAGGTGACTGCCGCCGCGCCAAAGATCACTGCAGGCCAGTTCAGTCCGAGTCCGTAATAGGACGCCTGGAAAATATCGACAGCCAGCTTCAGCAGGACAAAAACGAGGGTAAAAAGAAGCGTATTCCCGGTTCGCGACATGAGCGTGGGGGCGTTTTTGAATTACCCGGACAGAGTCTGTACGGTGACAACGATGAAAAGTAGAAAAAGAATCAGCAGCGGTATCGCGGCGAGCCAGTTGACCCGGTGCCGGACCGGGGAGTCGGTCGCGCATTCGCGCCAGCTTTCCTGAAAAGTCTCGATCGCCGCCCGGGCCCGCTCGTAGTCGCCGGAGTCCTTTACGCACAGCGACCCTCCGCCCAGCCACAGCCTGCTGTTACGAATCTCATAGTAAGGGATCTCTGCGTTATCGAGAGCAGCTTTCACACCCTCGATTTCCTCCTCGGGCGCATACTCCAGGTTGAACACGCGCTTGCCCATATTTGCTTCTGCTTCTGGCTGAACGCCGGCGCCGGCGCTCAGCCGGACTGCGCGATTGCCCGGGGCAGAACCTCTTCGAATGCGTCGAGGTCCGCGGCGGTTCCTGCCGATACTCGAATGCAGCGGTCCTGAGGAGCAACGAAAGGCATGCGTACGAACACTCTCGCGGACACCAGCGCCTGGAGTATCCTGCGCGCGTAGTCGCCCTCACGGCCGCAATCAATGGCCACGAAGTTGGCGGCCGACGGCAGTACCTCGAGTCCGCCGGCGCGCGCGATGCCGACTATCCTCCGCTTCGATTCAGCAACCGCGCCGAGCACATGGTCCAGGTGGGTCCGGTCTGACAGCGCCGCGAGCGCACCGGCTTGCGCCATCCTGTTGACGCCGAAATGGTTCCTGACCTTGTTGAATGCACTCACCAGCCCGCGGTGGGCAATTCCGTAACCGATCCTCGCTCCGGCCATGCCATAGGCCTTGGAAAATGTCCTGAACCGGATCACCCGGGTATCGGTGACGTCGAGCGGCGGTGCGGTGCCGGGCGGTGCGAACTCGATATAGGCCTCGTCCAGACACAGCAGGGTATCCGACGGAATCCGGTCGATCATGTGTTGTATCGTTTCAGCGTCGTGCCAGGTCCCCATGGGATTGTCCGGATTGGCGATGTATACCAGTGGTGCGTTGCATGCGGCCGTTCTATCGAGCAGAGCCTCCGGGTCCTCCGCATCGTCCCTGTAGGGTACGGTATGCAGGACGCCGCCGAATCCCTCGACGTGAAAGTTGAAGGTGGGGTATGCACCGAGAGAGGTCACCACCGGCGTCCCTTCAGTAATGAGCATCCGGGCCAGATATCCGAGCAGCCCGTCTATCCCCTCCCCGATCACGATGTTTTCCGGTGACACGCCGTGGAGGTCCGCCAGCGCCCGCTTCAGGTCATGATTCTCGGGGTCCGCGTACTTCCACGCTTCGGATGCCGCGGCCCGCATCGCCTCTACGGCCGCCGGAGACGGGCCGAACACGTTCTCGTTGGCGCCTATGCGTGCCCTGAAGGGCATTCCGCTGGACCGTTCCTGGCTCTCCGGCCCCACGAAAGGCACCGTCGCCGGGAGTTTTTGGACGAGTTCCGTATAGCGTGGCGCGACCATTGAATACGGAACTTCCGCCCGGCTGCTCAGCCGTTGAGCGTGATGATCAGGTAGGCGATCCCGAGCCCGACCGCGACCCAGAGCATGGCGTTTTGAAACTTCATAGTAACTTCCCGGTATTAGTGCGACTTTGTGATTCGACACAATTCTACACGCACCCGGGGAGTTTCCGATACTATGACCGATATGTTCCGCCCGCCCTGCAGCCTCGACGGCGTGACCTGAAACACGCACGAATGCTTCAATCGAAAATGGTGTTGCCTGTAAACAGTACGGCCATTCCGACTAAAGTGGACAGCGCGACGTTGTTGGTGCGCCACATGAGGACAACCAGGCATGTCATCGCGATCAACTCACTGACGCTGCCCTGTCGCACCGCTGGCGCAAGGATCGCCATGAACGCGCATCCCGGCAACACCTCCAGGATGGGCTGGATGCCGGGGATGTGCCGGAACTGCAGCCCGATGAAATAGCCGCTCACGCGCGTCAGGTAGACCACAACCGCCATTATCGCGATCGCTGTCAGTACCGATGACTGCTCAATCACGGGCCAGTCGCCCCTGCAGGACGGCCGCCAGCACACCGGCTCCCACGGAAATCAACAACACCAGGTAATTCGCGGTGCCTAATTCATGCAAAAGCAGCGCGCTGACTCCTGAGACCATCCAGGGCGTAGAGCGGGTTTTCGACCCCTTGATGAACAGCATCATCATGGTTGTCATCACCAGCGGTCCCGCGAACTTCACCGAGCCCAGATCAAAATTCACAAACAGGTCCGATAAACTCAAACCCAGCAGGGTCGATGTCAGCCAGCTCACCATCATCGAAATTCCATAGCCGGTGACGTAACCAAGCCGATCGACGTCCTTGTCCACCCGGTACGAGGTAACCACACCGGGATCATTGAGGAGGAAGAGCCAGGCTATGCGCCGCCTGAGGCTATGGCCGTCAAAATGGTGCGTCATCGCCATCCCCAGCAGGATATTGCGCGAACTCACCAGGGCTACCGTGAGCGCGATCGTGCCGTAGGGCAACGGCGACTCCCAGAACTCAAGCGCGGCGAACTGGGCACTGGCCGTAAACGAGGTTGCGCTCATCAGTATTGCCTGCCAGGGTTCGAGACCCACTGCCGCGGCAGTGATGCCAAACATCACTCCGAACAGGAATGTCGATATGAAATAAGCACCGGACGACCGAAATCCGAGCATCAGGCTTTGCCAGGTAGACATGGGCGCGTCCTGCGTTCCTCAGTCCGACCGCAGCAGTTCCAGGGCGGAAAACCACCTGTCCGCCATCTTGCGATTCCCGTTCTCGTTGGGGTGAACACCGTCATAAGTATCCGCTGCTGCGTCGAATCCCGAGAACTGATCCACCACAAGAACGCGGGAAGAATCACGGTCGAGGAGCGCTGCTGTCTCGGCAAGCGCTTCGTTATATTCCCTGATGTTTTTGTTCGCGGCCGCATGATCGACAGGGATGATGAGCGCCAGTAACACGTGGATGCCGGGATTTTGATCCCTGAGCAGGGCAATGACCTGAGCCACTTCCCCCGCGGTTTCCAATGGGTCGTGTCCTGTGCCCACATCGTTGGTGCCGAGGTGCAGAAGGACGATATCCGGGTTCGAGCGTTCCGCCCACTCCGCGATGCGTTCCATTACCTCGTCCGCATGCCAGCCCCAGTGGCCCTCGTGATCTGTGTCGTATCCACGGGGCGGTCCGCCGCCGCCATAGTTGCTCTTCATGGTCCCGACAAAATCGACCTTCCAGCCGGCCTCCCGGAGCGCGGACCACAGGGGATCACGGTAGCTGGTATGGTAGCCCTGCGTGATGGAATCACCGAGTGGCATTATTCTAACAACCGCCTCGCCATCTGCCGCAGCAGCCCCTGGCGAAACGCAACCAAGGAGGAACACGACCGACAGGCCGGCGATCCGGCGCCGGCCCGGGCGCATTTGCATGAGTCTGAACAGACGATTACACCCGTTTGAAATGCTTGCTGAGTTTCAGCCCCTGCTTCTGGTAGTTGGAGCTGAGCGCGGTTCCATAGAGCCTGTCCGGAATCCCCGTCAGTGGCTCGTAGACGAGGCGACCGACTACCTGACCGGGTTCCACCACGAAAGGCACCTCGAAGGACCTCACCTCGAGGACGGCCCGGGCGCCCTGCCCGCCCGCTTCCGGATCACCAAAACCAGGATCGAAGAACCCCGCATAGTGGACGCGGAACTCCCCCACGAGCGTATCGTACGCGATCATCTGCGCGGCGTACCCCTTCGGGACTCGAACCGCCTCCCTCGAGGCAAGGATATAAAACTCTCCGGGGTCGAGTATCAGGCCGGAACCATTCTGCCGGTAAACGGGCTCCCAGAAATCGTTCACGAGGTAGTGGTTCTTCCGGTCGACATCGATCAGGCCGGCATGCAGTTTCGCCCTGTACCCGATCAGGCGGCTTTCCGGATCGCCCTCGACGTCGACCGTGAGCGGGACCCCTTTCTTCAAATCGTCGGCATCGACGTGGGTATCGACCACCCGGTGCTCACGCTGCAGCAGGACGTGATGCTCGTCAGATGACCTCGCTTCGCCCCGGCGGATCCTGAGTTGCGACAGCCGGGAACCCTTGCGGACGAGGATGCTGAACGTGCGCGGAGATATCTCCGCGTAAAGCGGGCCGGTGTAGCCGGCTTTGACCTGGTCGAACTCGGTGCCCTGATCCGTCAACAAGCGGGTAAATACGTCGAGGCGTCCCGTCGAACTCTTCGGATTTCCCACTGCGGCGCAATCGGCGGGCAGGTTCAGGCTTTCCATCAGCGGCACGACGTAGACGCAGCCGCGTTCCAGAACCGCGCCCCTGCTGATGTCGAACTCGTGCATGGTCAGTCCTTCCACGCGCTGGCTGACGGTCTGATGTCTGCCCGGGAGAAAACTGGCTCTGATACGGTAGGCCCTTGAACCCAGCCTGAGGTCGATGCTGGCGGGCTGGATCTGGTCGTCACCTATTGGATCAGTCGCCTTGACCTGCCCCGAATGGATCATTGCGGTCAGCGCCTGTGACGGCAACACGCCCCCGGTGGAGGAGTCCTCCGAATTCATCCGGGTCTCAGGTTGCGAATCCAAAAGTTACGGGATCGACAATCGATCCTGCTCAGCCTCGAACACGTGGCAGCACCAGGCGACGGTTTTTCGCCGAATTTGCGCTATCAGGTGTTCGCTGCGGCGCCGCGTACGCGCGGGGCATCCGGTCCGCTACCAGGTAAGGCCTCAATGCAGCTTCCACTCTGCTTTTCGTCTTCGGACTACTGTCGTTCAACAGCCCCGACGGTTGCCGGTATTGGGGGCGAATCAGCATGGCAGGTCAGACTACTATGGGGATCTTCCGGTGCGGAATGATGCCCATCTTGTCCCGCACCTGTTCAAGCACGGTGTTCGATCCGTCCAGTTCATAGTGAAGGTGGTCGACATCGTCGCCCTTGATCAGCACCTTCAGCGGATCTTCCCTGTCGGGGACCCGGATAATGCTGAACTTTCTGCGCACGTCCCTCAGGACGTGCAGCAACGTAGCCTTCTCGATACCGTCACCGATGAAACACGGATCCAGTTTACGTCCGCCAATCTCGAAGCTGATGTCAAGCATACCTGCGCCCCCGCTGAGCCCCGGTCGCGTTGCAGGCCGGGTTCCCTTCCTGCCAATCCCGGCAAGAAGGGAGCCGGTACTGCTCACAACACACCGAGGAGGTGTTCATTGCCTTTACCCGCACTTGGAATCCCCACAACTGAGGCAGGTCATGCAGCCGTCGAGCTGCACCAGCGCCTTGGTATGGCATTTCATACACAGTGACGCGCTCGACGGAAAATCATCGTCACCACTTTCCTGATTCGCTGTTTCGTACTTGCTGCGTGCCTCTTCGATCTGTGCCTTCTGGTGTGCGTCGAGATCCCGGTCCTCAAGCAGACCGATCTCCTTGAGATGGGTCTCGATGACATCCCCCAGCTCCGCTACCAGGGACGGTGCGTAGCGGCCGCCTTTCTTGAAGTACCCCCCCCTGGGGTCGAAGACAGAGCGCAGCTCTTCCACCAGGAAGGTAATGTCTCCGCCTTTCCTGAACACCGCCGACATGATCCGGGTCAGAGCAACGATCCACTGGAAATGGTCCATGTTCTTGGAGTTGATAAAAATTTCGTACGGGCGCTGCAGCTGGTGTTCGGTGCCCTCATTGAGGATGATATCGTTGATCGTCACATACATCGCGTGTTCGGAACCGGGCGTCTTGAGCTTGTACGTATAGCCCTTGAGCATCGGAGGACGCTCGATCCTCTCGTGCATATGGATGACTTCGGCGGCCTGCTTCTCAGGCTCCACCTCGTTTCCGTCAGCGGTTTTCCTTGCCGGGGGCTGATCCTGCAGCACCTTGTAATCCACGATTCGTTTTTCAATTTTCAATGTCATGCTCTCTCTCCAGACGGTTCTCCCGGGCAGCGGCCGGTTCAGAACTTGCCGTAATAGCCCTCTTTCAGCGCATCGAACAGGTTGGCGGCGGTGTGCATCTCACCGTCATACTCCACCTCCTCGTTGCCCCTTACCGTAACCGTCGACCCATCCTCCAGTTCGAACTCATAGATCGTGTTTTCGAGGTCTGTTTCCTTCACCAGCACACCCTGGAACGCTTCCGGGTTAAACCGGAAGGTGGTGCATCCCTTGAGGCCTTTCTCGTAGGCATACATGTATATGTCCTTGAACTTCTCGAACGGAAAGTCCGTGGGCACGTTGGCCGTCTTGGAAATCGACGAATCGATCCATTTCTGAGCAGCAGCCTGGATGTCCACATGCTGTACCGGTGTGATGTCGTCGGCCGCGACGAAGTAGTCGGGAAGTTGCTGCTCCGGAATATCGGATGACGGAACCGCATCGGCGTTGACGAATTCGCGGTAGGCCAGCAGTTCGTACGAAAACACGTCCACTTTTTCCTTGGATTTCTTGCCTTCCCGTATGACGTTCCTGGAGTACATGTGTGCGAAGCTGGGCTCTATGCCATTGCTGGCGTTGTTCGCAAGGGACAGGGAGATGGTCCCGGTCGGCGCGATGGAGGAATGATGTGTATAGCGTGCCCCGGTTTCGGCAAGTTCGTCGACCAGCTCGGGGGCCGCCTCTGCGATGCGCTGCATGTAGCGGCTGTAGCGGGCGTGGAGCACCTTGCCCTTGACCCTGTCACCGACGCGATACCCGTCCCGCGCCATCTCGGGGCGCCTGTGCAGCATTTCCGCTGTAACGGTAAACTTCTCGTCCATCAGCGGCGCGGGGCCTTTTTCCTTTGCCAGTTCCAGCGCCTGCTCCCAACCCGCCAGGGCCATCTGCTTCGAGACCTTCTCGGTAAACTTCAGCGACTCCGGCGACCCATAGGACATGCGCAGCATCGCCAGCGTGGACCCGAGTCCAAGATAGCCCATGCCGTGCCTCCGCTTGCGCTCTATCTCCTCACGCTGCCTGGCCAGGGGCAAACCGCTGATCTCCACGACGTTGTCCAGCATGCGGCTGAATACCGAAACCACCTCGTGGAACTGATCCCAGTCGAAGCGGGCCTTGTCGGTGAACGGTTCGCGTACGAAGCAGGTGAGGTTCACGGACCCGAGAAGGCATGCACCGTATTCGGGAAGTGGCTGCTCCCCGCACGGATTGGTGGCGCGGATGTTCTCGCAGAACCAGTTGTTGTTCATTTCATTGACCTTGTCGATGAGGATGAAGCCCGGCTCCGCAAAATCGTACGTGGAAGCCATGATCATGTTCCACAGGTTCTGCGCCTTGATCGAATCGAATACCTTGCACGCGACACGGCCGTCTTCGTTGGTCACATAGCCCTCGGCATACGGATGGTCGCGCCACACGAAGCTGCCGGCATCACCGAGATCGAGCCCGTCGTCCTCGACCTCCTTGCTGGTAACCGGAAAGGCCAGCTCCCAGTCCTTGTCGCCCCGGACGGCATCGATGAACTCGTCAGTAATGAGCAGGGACATATTGAACTGGCGCAGCCGTCCCGCTTCCCGCTTGGCTCTGATGAAATCCTTTACGTCGGGATGGCCGACGTCGAAAGTCGCCATCTGTGCCCCGCGGCGTCCACCTGCCGATGACACCGTGAAGCACATCTTGTCGTAGATATCCATGAAGGACAGCGGCCCGGAAGTATAGGCGCCTGCTCCCGAGACATACGCCCCCTTGGGCCGCAGTGTCGAGAACTCGTAACCGATGCCGCAGCCGGCCTTGAGGGTAAGTCCGGCCTCGTGCACCTTTTCCAGTATGTCGTTCATCGAATCCTTGATCAGGCCGGATACAGTGCAATTGATGGTCGAGGTGGCCGGCTTGTGATCCTGGGCCCCGGCGTTGGAAATGATCCGGCCGGCGGGGATGGCGCCATTCCGCAGCGCCCAGAGGAAACGATCGTTCCAGTTCTGCCTGAGGTCATCGGTGGCTTCCACATTCGACAGCGCCTGCGCCACGCGCCGGTAGGTCGCATCCACGTCCTCGTCGAGGACCTCGCCAGACTTGCTTTTGAGCCTGTACTTCATGTCCCAGATATCGACCGAGGCCGGCTGCAGAGCAACCCTCTTCACCACCGACCGCGCCTGGTTCATTGCAGCCGGGTCGATGTGTACTGTGCTCATCGACTTAACCTCACCATCCGGGAACTGCTCAAAAACTTCATCTACCGAATCCTCCTCTATCATTGTTTTAAATTATTGTGCATTCGCTCACGCCCGACCAGGTACCGGGTGGTCACCTGCCCCTTCATCCCGACCCCTGTATTGACTCGTGCATCCACAATTCCCGAACAATCCCCGCGTTCCCGTCCAGTCATACCCAACTTATCCGGCAACGCCC
>Ga0316187_10001176_pt1 | contig 22181 bp, 19 predicted proteins | sample CroRivburrow1_MG_FD_204927 | JGI IMG/M metagenome (GOLD analysis project Ga0316187, IMG submission 204927) | Coastal sediment microbial communities from Maine, United States - Cross River worm burrow 1 | ecosystem: Environmental > Aquatic > Marine > Coastal > Sediment | place: USA: Maine...
GAAATAATTAAAAATAAACTCGAGGGTTCTGGATCCAATTAAATATAATTTAGTTTAACTTAAAAAGGTAGATCATCATCTTGTTCTGGCGATGGTTCGCTTATTGGTTTGCTTGATGTTGGTTGTTCTGATATTGGTGGTTTAGAAGAGGGTGATTTTGATTCCAATTCTTTTTTTGTAGTTAAAAAAGTCATATCAGCAACATGGATTTCAGTGGTGTATCTTTTACCACCATCCTGTCCTTCCCATTGTCGAGTTTTTATTCTGCCTTCAAGATAAACTTTATCTCCTTTACTTAGGAACTTTTCACAAATCTCGGCCAATTTGTTACGCACAACTATATTGTGCCATTCGGTTGTTGTTACTTTTTCACCAGTTTGACGATTAGTATAGGTTTCATTTGTTGCGATTGGAAACCGTCCGATAGAATTTCCCCCTTCAAAATAGTGCATTTTTACTTCATCACCTAAATGTCCTATCAACATTACTTTATTTAACGTACCCGCCATTTAATTAAAATTAGAAATCAAAGATAATGAAAAAAATTACGCTTTGGATTTAAAATTATCTACAAAATTATGAATTAGAATTGGTACGGGGTATTTTTCAAAATCATTCCAATTAATACCATGGTCTATTTTGTGTTTCGTTTTTATGATCCAAAATTTAACATATAGATGTTGATGGGTAAGTTTATGAATAATTGGGACTTTGTTAAAAAGTGAAATTGAAAAATTTTCATCGACAATAATTTCTTGAAAATCCTTTGTGCAAAGCAATTCTTCTATATGAATTTCTTGTTGAGACTCTACTAATGGAAATTCATATAAGCCTTGCCAGATTCCTTTACTTGTACGTTGCCTAATTAATGTGTTATTGTTCTGATATGTAACAACCAAATAGTTAAAAAATCTTTTTTTAATGATAATTTTGTTATTCTTAACAGGAAGCGAGCTTACAATTTGTTTTTGTAAGGCGAAACAGGACATGTTTAATGGGCAAATAGTACAATCAGGATTTTGAGGCTTGCATTGAACGGCTCCAAATTCCATAATAGCTTGATTGAATATGCCAGGTTGTTTTTTGTCAATTAATTGTTGTGCTAATTTTTTAAATTCTTTAATTCCTCTCGACGAGTTGATCGGGCTCTTTAATCCAAAATAACGGGATAGCACTCGGTATACGTTTCCGTCAACAACTGCCGTAGGCTCGTCAAAACAAATTGAGGCGATAGCAGAGGCGGTATAATCTCCAACACCTTTAAGTTTAATCAAACCGTCATAGTTTTCTGGAAATTCACCGTTAAGTTCGTTGACGATGTGCTTAGCAGAAAAGTGCAAATTTCTTGCTCTTGAGTAATAACCCAGGCCTTGCCATAATTTTAAAACACTTTCTTCATCAGCCTCGGCTAAATCAAAGATAGTGGGGAAAGTAGTGATAAAATCTTCGTAATATTTTAATCCTTGGTTTACCCTTGTTTGTTGTAAAATAATTTCAGACAACCAAATTTGGTATATATTTTTGGTTTTTCGCCAGGGTAATTCTCGTTTATTTTGTAAATACCAGTGTATTAATATGTTAGAAAAGTGCATTATTTTTATTGATTATGCAATATTACTGTTTTTATCTTATTAAATTTTAATGAATTAGCTTTTTGGAATTGATTTATTATCTTATATTTGCGACCCTAAAATAGACAAATAACAACATTAAAATAAATTAGAATGACAAAAGCAGAAATTGTAGGCAGCATTTCAGAAAAATCTGGAATTGAAAAAGCTGATGTATTGAGAGTAGTAGAAGATTTTATGAAAGAAGTTAAAGTTGCATTAGAAAGTGATGAAAATGTGTATTTAAGAGGTTTCGGAAGTTTTATTATTAAAACTAGAGCGGAAAAAACCGGTAGAAATATTTCAAAAAACACTACAATTAAAATCCCAGCGCATAATATTCCTTCATTTAAACCGGCTAAAGTGTTTGTTGAGGGTGTGAAAAAGAATGTTCCGGTAAAATAAATTATTTTTTAAAAACATATAATTATGCCAAGCGGTAAAAAAAGAAAACGCAGTAAAATTTCTACTCACAAGCGTAAAAAAAGAAGTAGACAAAACAGGCATAAAAAGAAAAAATAGTTTAAGCTATTTTTTCTTTTTATGTCATTAAACGTTCATTGAAAAAAGAAATTTGTTTAATACAAATTTCGTCAGGTTACAATTTAACCTGTAAATTATTTTTTAATCCATCTACATTATAAAGTATTTAGTGTGGATACAAAACTTATACAGAGTGAAAACAGAATTAATTATTAGATCAAATTCCTCTGATATAGATTTTGCCTTATTAAAAGATGGTAGACTTATTGAATTGCACAAAGAAACAAATGATAATAAATTTAATGTTGGAGATATTTTTTTAGCCAAGATTAAAAAAACATTATCAGGACTCAATGCGGCCTTTGTAAATGTTGGTAGTGAAAAAGATGCTTTTTTACATTATCATGATTTAGGACCTCAATTGGCATCTTTGTCTAAATACATTAAGTTAGTAAGTACAGGTAAACTTAAAGAATTCACTTTAAAAAATTTCCATTTTGAGAAAGAAATTAATAAAAATGGAACCATTGATCAAGTCATTAAGTCTGGGCAAAATTTATTAGTCCAGGTTGTTAAAGAGCCAATATCTACAAAAGGCCCTCGAATAAGTTCAGAACTTTCAATTGCTGGAAGATATTTAGTGTTAGTTCCTTTTTCTGATAGAATTTCGGTATCGCAAAAGATAGCGAATAGAGCAGAAAAAGAAAGATTAAAACGCTTAGTTAAAAGCATCAAACCAAAAGGTTTTGGAGTTATTTTAAGGACAGTCGCAGAAGGAATTAAAGTAGCTGATTTGGATAGAGATTTACAAAATTCTCTCCAGCGATGGGTTAACATGTCAAAGCAGTTACCTAAAGCTCAAGCGCCTTCAAGAGTATTGTCAGAATTGAATAGGGCATCATCAATACTTAGAGATATATTTGATGATTCTTTTTCAAGCATCATTACTAATGATGAGGCTTTATATTTAGAATTGAAAGAATATATTCTGCGTATAGCCCCAAAAAAAGTATCAATTGTGAAATTGTATAAGTCTAGAATGCCAATTTTTGAAAAATATAGTATTGAAAGACAAATTAAAACGGCGTTCGGACGTACGGTTTCCATGCCTAAAGGAGCTTATTTAGTTATTGAACATACAGAAGCATTACATGTGATTGATGTCAATAGCGGCAACCGCTCTAACAAAGCCAACTCACAAGCCGATACCGCGTTAGAAGTTAATTTAATAGCGGCTTCAGAAATAGCTCGCCAATTACAATTGCGAGATATGGGTGGAATTATTGTTGTTGATTTTATTGACATGCATTTAGCTGAACATAGAAATAAACTCTATGAGCATTTAAAGAATGAAATGAAATCCAATAGAACAAAACACAAAGTTTTGCCACCAAGTAAGTTTGGATTAGTCCAAATTACCAGACAAAGAGTGAGACCAGAAATGGTTATAAAAACCAAAGAAGAAAACCCAAGCAGAAATGGCGAAGTAGAGGCGCCAATTGTTTTGGTAGAAAAAATTGAAAATCAATTGGAAAGAATTGTTGAAGCATCAAAAAAAGGAATTACATTACATGTTCATCCTTTTTTAGCATCCTATCTTAAAAAGGGATTACCTTCAATTCAAAACAAATGGTTTTTGAAATACAAAAAGTGGATTAAAGTTATACCTAGAGATGCATACCAATATTTAGAATATCATTTTATTGATTCTGATGATAAAATAATAGGGTAGTATTATATCATAAAAAACCTGCAATTTTAAATTGCAGGTTTTTTTTTGCCTCGAATTAAACCTTTATCGAAATATCTCGTCTTATATTAAACAATAACAAAAAAATTGAAATTATGAAAGCGAAATTATTTTTATTAGGTTTATTATTTATAGGGTTTTCGGCCGGATCGTTTGCCCAATCTACTCCTGTCGCAAATAAAAAACAAAGAAATCAAACAAAACGTATTGTTCATGGTGTTAAAACCGGTGAGCTTACAAAAGGTGAAACCAAGAAATTAGTTGGACAACAAGTTCATATCAAAAGAACTAAACGAAGAGCAAAAGCTGATGGGAAAGTAACCCGCCAAGAAAAACGAGAGATTCATAGAAAACAAAGCAGAGCAAACGTCAATATTTATCAGAAAAAACATAATATTAAGAAAAGGCATTAATTGTAAGTTGGTTTATTTAAGGATAATTACTTTTTTAAATATTGTTTTATCATTATCCAACACCGCATTGATCAGTAATACGTTTCCTTTACTGAGGTGTTCAATATTAAATTCAAATTGATTCTTATTAGGAGATTCGTTTATAATTAATTTTCCCAGCATATCGTATGCTTTAAACGATGAAATTATTGCATTATTTAATGCTGAAACAGTAAGATGATCTTCAAGGTTATTAATTAATAATTGATTGTTAACGATTTCATCTTCAATATTTAAAACGTTAGATTTATTAATAATTAATTCAAATCTGTTATTGAAAACACCTTTTTCATTGATTAAAAATTCATAATCTTTTGCTTTGAGATCATGAATTGTATTCAGGAGTTTATCTTTCAGAAAAATATCGAATTCATTGGTATTTAATTTCCCGTCAGTTTTGGCTATTCCAATTTTTAATATTTCACCTTCATTAAGGTACGATGAAAATCCTAGTTGGACAATTACATCGTCAAATAAAGGGCTTTTGCCCTGTACTGCCAAATTTTTATCTTCAACAATTGAGTAAAAAGAAACCCATCCTCCGCCAAATTTAAGACCATCAAATGACCGGTCAACCGCATCTGTAGCACCTTCTATAAACCCTATTAAAAGTTGATTAAAAGCGCCCTTATCCGAAGATAAGTTTAACCAAATCTTATCCTTTTCATTACCTGAATATTTTGTTTCTGGAGTTCTAAAAAACTGGTTATTATCTGTAGCCACCCTCATTGCATTGTTGAATGTGATATTGCCGGTAGTGATCCCGTCGATAAAAAAACTTTGACAAGAAGCTATTATTCCAGTTGGTTTTTCACCACCCGAACTCGCTGCAACACCACCTGTTCCGTAGGTGTAAGTAGCATAATCATTACTATTATAATCTTGTTCACCTGCATTAGTATTGCGCTCAGTATTATGAGTCCAAAAATATATCGACCCACCTACAACAGGGGTGTTTAATGGGTTGCTTAATAGTAAATCTGCATTTAAACCTGAAGGATAGGGATTGCCTATTAGATTCCAATCTTCATAGTCTTTTGAATCATCTGCACTCAAATTTATAGGTGCTTGGATAGTTCCGTTATTCACATCTCCGCTAAAAATCACTTCTTGTGTTTGTGGAAATATTCCTATTGTTGGACCCATGGCTATATAACCGGTTCCCGGTTTCATAATTGTTGACCCACCAACGGCTGTCCAACCATTTGTTGTAAGTTCATTATAAATAGCAGTGTTAAATTCATAAATCCTATTTGGGATGGACGTTGATAATGCGCTACCGATAGTTTCATCAATAATTGGAGATGACCAATATGTATAATCATACTGATTAAAAGGAGCAGATGTTTTATGGACGTTTAATATACCTGTAATCGAAATGTTCGCGGTATTATTTGTCATAAGGAAAGAGGCTTCGTTTCTTACTTCTAACGTGCCATTTAAGACTAAATCATTATGAACAATGAGGTTATCAGCGGCTCTAATATTTAAAGTTGTGCCTTCATTAATAAGGCAATTACATGATTCAAATACACCATGAATCGCTGTATCATAATTTCCATTAATAATTGCCGTTGTATACAAATTAGGCGTACCATTATCCCACATAGAGTTAGTCCATGTTGTTGTAAAAGGGCATAGGGTTGTGTAAGCTACAATATTGAAATTTCCTGGACTTGAATTTTTCTTGTTCCAAACTCTAATATAGATAGTCGTACTAGGTTGATTCGTCAAATTTATAAGACTGTATACCCCATTTCCACTGTTATCGTCACAATCAATTTGTGCTAAAGCGCCACAACTGCCAGTATAAATAGCTATACCTGTATCAATGGATGATCCTGCATCTAAAGTTTCAACTGTCAAAATCCCGGATTCAGGTACAATTGCTGTATACCAAACATCATTACCATCATAGTTTGCACAATTTGGTATAGGTAATTCGCCGGAATCAGTAGCTCCTGAATTATTGCCACTTACTACATTTTCAGTATTATTATAACCAACAGTTAAATTTATTGCATCAAAACAATCATTATCAGAAACCGATTCTTCAAGCCTTACATTATCAAATGCGCCTCTATCGTTGATTTCGTCATTTTTAGCCGATAATATTACTCGAACATTAGTAATTGTGGCAGGGATGTTTACTATCTCAGTAATCCATCCATTAGTATTGTCAATAGGACCTGAAGTTCCCTGAACAATAATTACTTCTCCTTGACTAATTTCATCAAAAAAAAGCTCGTATTTTAGTTCATCATTGTTGTCAAAACCAATGGCATAATAATCAAAAGAGAAAATTACATTAGAAAATGAAGAAATATCAATATTGGGTAAGGTAATAGTTTCAAAATCATTACCGCCACAACTTCCGTCTAAATTTCTAATTCCCCAAAATTGATTTTGATCACTTGGAAAAATACCTGATATGTGGGTTGAGTAATCCCAGATATCATTTCGATTATGGCATGGCGGAGTAGAAAATTCGATAGGCAGCCATGTATCACCTGAAGTTTCAAAACTCTGAAGAGCAATAATATTCTGAGAATTTATATTAAAAATACTCAAAATACAAACAAAAAATATAATGCTTAATTTCATGGTCCAGAATGTGCCTTCCAACTGTATGCACGAATATATAATAAATTCATAGTTATAACAATATAAAATATAGTATTACCGTACAAAAGATACGGTTTTACCGTAATATTTTCTTACCCTTGAATTAACGTAATAATTATTTTAATATTTGAAAAATGAAGTCAAAAATTAGTAATATGGAGAATTTTAGGATTACTTTGAGCGTATTTTATAAAAGCAAAATGTGACTTTAATTGGGCAATATTATTTTTTTTGTTAGTACTTCATTATTGTCTAAAACAGCCTTAATTAATAACACAGTTCCTTTCCTAATATTATGAATATTACTGTCAAATTGACTTTTATTTGGAGATTCGTCAATAATTAATTTACCCAACATATCATATACTCTAAAACTTATGATTTCAATATCGTTAGTTGTTGCAATCGTAAGATTAGTCTCATTGTGAGTAATTATAAGCTCATTGTTTATTAATTCATTTTCAATAGTTGAAATAGTAGTTTTATTGATAATTAATTCAAACCTATTATTAAAGACACCTTTTTCATTAATTATGAATTCATAATCGCCTTCATTGAGATCATGTATAATTTCTAGTAAATTATCCTTCAGCATAATGTCATAATCGTTACTACTTAATTTTCCTTCTGTATTAGCCTTGCTAATTTTAAGAGTATCACCCTCTTCTACAAAAGAGCTAAAGCCTAATTTGATGGTCTCATTTTTAGTTAAAGTTCCTTTACCGTTAACAGTTAAATTTTTATCATCAATAATTGAATAAAAGGAGACCCAGCCTCCCCCAAATTTAATCCCGTCATATAAGCTCTCAACAGCATCTGTTGCCCCCTCTATAAATCCAATTAGAAGCTGGTTGAATGCACCGTTATCTGCAAATAAATTTAACCAAATTTTATCTTGTTCAATTTCTTGAGCACTCTTCGATTCAGGAGATCTAAAAAATTGATTATTACCATCTTTAACTCTCATAGAGTTGTTGAAGGTGATATTACCATTAGTAGAACCATCTATAAAAAAACTTTGTCCAGAAGCTATTATTCCAGTAGGTCTTTCACCTCCTGAAGTTGCCGCAACACCACCTGTTCCGATTGTATAAGTAGCATAATCACCACTATTATAATCTTGTTCTCCTGGATTTGCATTGCGTTCAGTATTGTGTGTCCATAGGTATATTGTACCTCCAACAATGCCCCTATTTATTGAATTACCCAACAATAGTTCCGCATCTATTCCTGATGGATATGGGTTCCCAATTAAATTCCAATCCTCATAGTCTTTTGAATTATCAGCACTTAAAGTAATTGGTGTTTGAATAACACCATTATTGACAATTCCGTCAAAAATTACATCTTGAGTTTGGGGAAAACTACCCGTTTCAGGCCCCATAGCTATATATCCAACCCCGGGAGCCATAACTGTTGAACCGCCAACTGCAGTCCATCCATTTGTAACTAATTCATCGTAAATAGAGGGGTTGAAAGCATAAATTCTATTCGCTACAAAGTTTACCAAGGCATCTCCAATGGTTTCATTAGCAGTAGGAGAAGACCAATATGAATAATCATATTGGTTAAATGGTGTGGTTGTTTTGTGAATATTTAAGGTTCCTGCTACCGAAACTTGGCCATTGTCATTGGTCAAAACAAGTGAACCCTCATGTCGAACTTCTAGGGTTCCATCAACAGTTAGATCATTATGGATTGTAATATTATCATTCGCTCTAACATTTATAATTTGATTGTTATTGATTTGACAATTACAGGATTCAAAACTGCCATTAACAGCAGTATCATAATTACTATTTATTATGGCTGTTGTGTATGAATTAGGAAGGCCATTGCTCCAATTGGAATTATTCCATCTTGTAGTTGACGGACATAATGGAGTATATGCTACGATATTAAAAATGCCAGCACTACTATTATCATAAGCCCAGACTCTTATATAAACCATCTCGTTTGGAAGCCCGGTTACGTTTATAGTACTGTAAAATCCAGAACCACTGTCGTCATCACAAGCAACTTGAGTTAAATTATTACATGTTCCTGAGTATACCGCTAAACCCGTATCTATATTAGAACCTGCGTTCAAAGTTTCTACAGTTAAAATACCCGATGGAGGAACCATAGCAGTGAACCACACATCATTTCCATTATAAAAAGCACAACTAGGGATAGGTAGTGCTCCTGAATCTGATGCATTTAAATTGGTACCTGTGACCACATTTTCAGTATTCGAATTTCCCACAATTAAGAGAGTGGCATTCAAACAATCGTTGTTGGTTAAAGGTTTTGGTAATGTTTCTAAGGCAATATTGAAAGGTCCGGCATTAAGTTCATCATGCCAGGCTTGTAATATATAGGTAGCACCAGAGGTTAGCCCTGTTATTTCATGTAGTACTGAGTCATTAGTTTGGCAAATTAATTCATTACCATTACATCCATCATAAACGGCAATATCAACTGTATCTCCATTTGTTCCTGATGTAAGAACATTAACACTAGTTTCACCTAATGGAACTGTAAAAGTGAAAAATAGATCTAAAATTTCATTAGAAGAAGAGCCATTACATGAAGTTAAAGACATATTGCTTGAGGCTGCTGCGAGTGTATTTGCTGCGGTTTCGTTACCAATTGAGTTCCCATTATCAAAAACGTTAAGTACTTCAGCACCTTGACAGTTATCATTAGGAACGTTAAATAATTTTACATTATCAAATCCGGCTGTTTCATTACCCTGGTTACATTTTGCTGAGAGAACAACACTTACATTGGTTACCGAAGCCAGAATAGAAACTGTTTCACTCCTCCAACCATTAGTATTATCACTCGGCCCACCGACTCCATTAACAACAATCACTTCTCCTTGACTAATATCATCATAGAAAAGTTCATATTTTAAATCTTCACCATTATCAAAATTGTCGGCATAATAATCAAATGAAAAGGCTACATTAGCATATGGTGATATATCAATATTGGGAAGCGTAATAGTTTCAAAATTATCTCCACCACAACTACCATCTAATTTTCTTATTCCCCAGAATTGATTTCCATCGCTAGGATTGACCCCTCCTAAACTAGATACGTAATTCCAAACATCGTTATTGTTTGAACAAGGAGGAGTAGAAAAACTTAACGGAAGCCAAGTGTCATCAGAGTTTTCAAAACTTTGATACGCAATTGTATTTTGGGAATATGAATTAACTATCCATAACAAAGTACCGAAGTAAAAAATACTTTTTTTCATAAAGTTAATGCTACCAAACCTTTTTAGCGAATATATAATATGTAAGGTTGGTTTCCTAAATAATATATTTTTTAGAATGTAACAAATCAAAACGTTTTATTCCTACCTTTTATTATATTGAAAATGTTTAATTTTATTTAATTATAATTAATTTGAATGTCTAAATACAAGAGCTTTACTGTTAAAGAGGCCACAAGAAAAATGGAAAGTTATTGCGCTTACCAGGAGCGATGCCATAAAGAGGTAGAAATTAGATTAAAAGAAATGAATTTAATTGACCTGGCTAAAGAAGTCATTATTTTGCATTTACTTGAGCATGATTTTTTGAACGAAGAACGTTTTTCTAAAACCTTCGCCAGAGGAAAATTCAGAATAAAAAAATGGGGAAAACAGCGTATAACGAGGGAGCTCAGAATGAAGAGTATATCTGATTATAATATCAAATCAGCTTTGAAAGAAATAGATGATGTTGAATATTATAAAACTTTTGATGAGTTAGCTGAAAAAAGACTTTTAGAACTAAATGAAACAGATATCTATAAAAAAAGAAAAAAACTGGCTGATTATTTGTTATATCGAGGTTGGGAAACAGCTTTAGTTTACAAAAAAATAACCGAACTTATCGGTTAAATCCGTTTCGGGTATTCGTTTTAACTCTATCAATTTTTTTCAAATTGAGATTCATGACTCTTATTTTATAGATATTTTCAAATAAAGATAAAAAAATTGTCAAAAAAATGACAACTTATAATTTATTTGATTTGTGTTTAGTTCAATACTAGTTTTTTGACCAAAAACTTGTTTTCAATATTTACCTGAAGAAAATAAATTCCTTTTGAAATTCCGGCCATATTAAGTTTATAATTAGCATCGGTAATATTCTTATCCTGACGAATTAATTTACCCATTATATCATATACTTTGACATTCATTTCTTCATTATTTCCTCGTACTCTACGGATATTAAATATATCTGATGATGGATTAGGATAAATTATAAACTCACCATCTTCGAAATCATTTACACTAAGTATTGAGGACGCATCAATTTGGAAATCATCAATTACAACACCTTCTTCATTTATGGATTGATCTGAAATAAAGGCAAATCTAAAAATAATATTAGATTCGCCATTAAAGGCCGATAAATTATAACTATACTCTTTAATGACATTATCGAAACCGGTCCACTGGGCACCGGGACAATTTTGACAGTCGTTATTCGGGCCTGAACTTGCATTAGTTCTGTTGCTATTATACCAGTTCGGATCACTGGCAGTTCCTAATATTTGCCAATTTTCACCTTGATCTGTTGAATATTCTACAAAAATGATGTCCCAGTTGGGCTCTAGGTCAAATGCCATTTTAAATTTTAATATTGGATTTTCTAAACTAGATAGATTGTAACAAGGTGATATCAAATAACTCGTTGTTTGATCTGGATAATTTCCTGAGGGATTTGTAACGTATCCAGAAGTTACCAAGCCATTTAAATCAGTAGTTGTTGGGCCCCCAATTTGCCAAAGGTTATTATCAGAAACTATCCATTCATCTTGATTTACATCCCCAAACGTATTAATATATTGCCCTTCACCAGATTGGTTTAATTTTACATTAAATGTACTTTGAGAAGTATTATTATATTCGTTGGAATCGTTTGGTAAGATAATATCGGTATTTATTGTATGATTACCCTCGGTCAAAACGATTGTAGGTAAATTGATTGTTGAAGTTGTATTTGAAGTTAATAGGCCTGTCCAATTATAAACTTCATTAGTTCCTCCATCGATGCTATAATTTATAGTAAATGAACTGATCGGGTTTTGTCCGTTATTCAATACAATTAATGTTGGACTAACCTCTCCACATGTTAGAATATTATCCGATAAATTAGTTTTTAACAAATCTATGTCAAGGGTAGGTAAAGTGATAGAAGGAATGGTCGATTGCCAAACACTTCTCCCATAGGTTGCAGCTGTAATGGTATTATCATACGGGTTTATTTCAATATCCGGAACAGCTACATTCGGTAAATTTGTTGAAAAAACTTCCCAAGAATTGGTATCGTCATTTCTGTGATAAACTCCAAGAGCCGTACCAACATATATTGAATTATTAGTTGTAAAAGGATGATGACGAATTACAAATTTTGATTCATCAGGCAAACCACTGCTTATATTGGTAAAAGTCAGGCCCCCATCGGTAGATTTAAAGACTCCACCACCAGTATGTCCGCTACTTGGTCCGGCAAGATTAGATGATCCTGTGGTAGTAACCCATATAATATTACTATTAGAATTATGAACTTCAATGGAACTTATATTTACACCTGAAAGTCCTGTTTGAGTTGACGCATATGTTGAGAACGTAACGCCTTTATCAATACTTTTATAAAGTTTGATACCTTGAGAAACAAAAATGTTACTATTATTACTTGGGTCAATCTCTATTACTTCGATATTTCCTGCAAAAAAATGATTTGATACTTGGTTCCAATCATTGTTAATTAATTTATATAATTGATCAAAACCTGCATAAATTTCACTTTGTTTGTTTATGACTAAAGGAGTAACCCAATTTCCTTGAGATGGGCCGTCCGTGATAGAAGTACTATTTAGCCCACCATCATTAGTCACCGTTAAGTTTCCCCCAAATTGGGTAAAACCATAAAATGTATTTTCGTCATTGGGGTCAGATGCTGAATCCATACCATCACCACCGTGATAATTATGCCAAATATTATTACTGAAAGAAAAGCCACCATTGTCTTGTAAACCACCGGCCAATTTATTTGAATTTTGCTTAGCTACGGTTACTTTATAGAACTGGCTAATCGCTAAATTTTCTGTAAGATCAGTAAAAGTTGAACCACCATCTGAAGATCTATAAACACCTCCATCAGTACCGGCGTATAAAACGCCATTGTAAAATCGCATAAAATGAATATCCGCATGTGTATAGGACGGGGTCTGTTGAAACCAAGAGTTTAGTTTAATAAAATCATCTCCTTCGTTAGCGGATTTCCAAATGTCCAACACGCCAACATACATTTCATCAGAATTTGTGGGAGATATTGCGAAGGCCAAATCGTACCAAGCCTGACTACTGCCAAATATATCATCATTTTCTAAAGTTTTAATAAAACTGGCGCCACTACTTGTAGATTTATAGATACCTTCAAAAGCCCAATTTTGGGATCCTGATTTTGCAGCTAAAATATAAACATTATTCGGTGCGGCATCAGTAACTTCAACCCTTAATCGTCCTATTGAGCTAGGATTAGGGAGGCCGGCAGTTACAGCTGCAAAAACGTTTCCACCACTTGTTGATTTAAAATATGTATTTCTAGAAACTGCGTATACAGTATTGGGATTTCCGGGCTTCAATTTAAAATCTTTTATTTCTCCTGTTAATTTATTCACCCAAGAAATACCTGCATTTACTGATTTGAATAAACCTGCGCCAGTTCCAACCCAAATAATATTAGAATCTGTTGGGTCTATTAAGATTTCATTACTTGTAGGGTATGAATTATCACCAATTATGGATCCCAATGAACCAGTTTGAGTCCAATTAATACCACCATCAATAGATTTTAATACCCCAATTGAATAAGAATCACCGGCATCATCATCTCCGGTAGAAATATAAATAATATTGGAATTATTAGGATCTATCGCGATACCTGACACTCCAATTTGCGGTAAATGATCAGTTAAGGGTGTCCAGTTAACTCCGGCATCCGTTGATTTCCATATCCCGCCTGCTGGAGCTCCTACATAAATGGTATTGGCATTATTTGGGTCTACCACAATGGTATTTATTCTCCCCTGCCCACTATTACTTGATTGAGCAAATGGGCCTAACGCAGACCAATTACTAACTGCCGTTGATGATTTAGCCATTTTTTGTTTTTCCTCCCAGGCATTCCATAAGTTCTCAGCAGGAGCAATGGTACCATCTTGAAGTAAATATTGACTCCAGTGATATTCCCATCTTTTAAATGGTTTATATCCGCTTCCTTTTTTTTCTCTGTCCTTACTGGCGAAGTATTTTTCGTGAATTTCAGAGATTTCTTTAAATGTCTGTTTATTTTTTTTTGCAATACTTTTATCGGAAGGAAATATTGGTAAATGTTGAGAATTTAAGACATTGAAAGTAATGAGCAGTAAAAGTATAAGAAGTAATTTTTTAAGCATTATTTTATAGTTGAAGGCTCAAATATATTAAAATAACATAATAGTCTTCTATTCAAATCTATCAATTAAATTTATAACTTAATTAATTTCAATTATCTCCAACTCCTTTTCTAATTTTTCTTGTTTTGTAATATTATTAATTTTTGCATTTAAAGCCGAAAAGGCATCAAGGATACCTTGAATTTCATTTTTCACTTCCACAGAATTAATAGCGGAAATAGTGGCCATATCAGATAGCCTCAAGGCATTGTTATGTAGTACATTAATCCTAATGCTAATATCAGGTTGTGTAAATCTTTCAATAGTAACAGAATCTTTTAATTGCTGTGTAATTGTTGAGAGTTCTTTGGATAAGTTTAATGCTTCACTTGGAGATATACTGTAAAAATTTGTGATCAATTGATCCAATTGTTGATATTCATTCCAGTTTTCAACTTTTTGTTTCGATTCTGGCAATAAGGTTTCTCCTATACTTCTTATATCTTTTTGATCATCAATATTAATGGTATCTGATACTGAAAACTCGTTATCTACATTTGTTGATTCTTTTTTTTTGCAAGAACAAATGCATATAACAAGTATAAATAGATATAGAATTTTAACGTTCATAATATTTTTTAAGATTAATAAATAACCGAGATCTGACTACAATTGAACGACCTTAATTTTTAGCTATAATTAGTATTATAACAATTCAATTTAATGACCAAACAAATGTAATAAAACTAGCCTTGTAAAATGTATGTTTTGTTTCATTTGAGCGATTTTATTTCTTTATATTTGCCTACTTTTTCAATATTCATTAATGAGAGATTCTATACTTATTCTCGGTGCTTGTGGTCAAATTGGAACCGAACTAACTTTAAAATTGAGAAAAATTTATGGAGGAGAAAATGTTGTTGCTTCTGATATAAGAGAAGGGAATACTGAGTTAATGGAAAGTGGAACTTTCGAAATTTTAGATGCCACTAATTATCATTCAATACTTAAGGTTGTAAAAAAATATGATATTAATGAGGTTTATTTGATGGCTGCAATGCTTTCTGTAACCGCTGAAAAATATCCTAAAAAAGCATGGAATTTGAATATGAATTCTTTATTTCACATTTTAAAGCTAGCTAAAAAGAAGGTAATTAAAAAAGTTTTTTGGCCAAGTTCTATTGCTGTTTTTGGCACAACAACACCAAGACAAAAAACTCCTCAAGTAACCGTAATGGAACCGACAACGGTATATGGAATAAGTAAATTGGCAGGGGAGCGCTGGTGTGCATATTATCAAAATCACTTTGGTGTAGATGTTAGAACTGTAAGGTATCCAGGTATTATAAGTTGGAAAACGGCTCCTGGAGGTGGAACGACGGATTATGCGATTGAAATTTATCATAAAGCCATAAAAGAGGGTTATTATAATTGTTTTTTAGATGAAAACACCAGGCTTCCAATGATGTATATGCAAGATGCCGTAAAGGCATCTATTGACTTGATGCAAGCTGAAATACCTAAAGATTATTATTCATATAATATTGCTGCAATTAATTTTACTCCGCATGAAATTGCTGCTGCAATAAAAAAGTATAAACCTGATTTTAAAATTGATTATTCGCCTGATTTCAGACAGCAAATAGCAGACAGCTGGCCTGAAAGTATCGATGATTTAAAAGCTAGACAAGATTGGGGTTGGAATCATTCGATTGATTTAGAACGGATGACCCAAATCATGTTAGAAAATTTAACGGTTATGTATAATTCATAGAATGTTTAATGTCTAAATCTTAGTTTTGTAAGTTTTATGTTTTATAAAGTCTAATATCAAAAATAATATTTATTTATATGTTTAACCAAATTGAATATGGTATAGAAGATTCAAGATCTTACCAAGAATATAGAACGCTTGTCGCTGATTTATTAGCCGAAGGGAAATCAACTGGAAAGAATCAATCAGAAGACTTATTAAATTATAGCAAACTGAATAATAGTCGAATGAAACGTTTAGATAAAACGTTTAAGATTTCGGAAAAAACAAAAGAAAATATTCGAAATTTATCAAAAAATCAAATTTGGATCGTCTTAACCGAAAGTTGGTGTGGTGATGCCGCACATGCACTACCGGTTATAAATAAAATTACCGAAAGCTCTAAGAATGTCAGTTTAAGGATTTTGTTGCGTGATGAAAATGAAGCATTGATGAATAAGTTTTTAACTAACGGTACTAAATCAATTCCGAAGCTAATTATTTTAGACGCTGACACGAAAGAATTAGTAGATACTTGGGGCCCAAGACCCTCTGAAGCCACTAAAATGGTTCAAATGCACATAGAAAAATATGGGTTTCTTGATGCTGATTTTAAAAAAGAATTACAGGTTTGGTATAATGCAAATAAAGGATTAAATATTGAAGAAGATATTTTAGATTTATTATGCGTTACCGCTGATTGTGTTTAAAAACATATCGATACTACAGGCATCGTCAATAGAGTAGTTTCCAATTTTTGTACGTCTTAAAGAAGATAAATGAGCACCTGAGTTAAGAGCTTTGCCGAAATCGTTGGCAAGAGAACGTATATATGTTCCTTTACTACAAACAACCTTAAATTCAATGTTGGGCAGGTCTATTTTCGTAATTTCAAATTCAGAAATAGTTACTTTTCGAGATTTAATTTCAATTGTTTCTCCGGCTCTGGCTAATTCATATAATCGTTTACCATCTTTTTTAATAGCTGAAAACATCGGTGGTTTTTGTTCAATTTCACCTATAAAAAGATCAGTAGTATCTCTTATTAATTTATCCGTTAAGTGCTCTGTATTAAAATGTTCATTAATTTCAGTTTCTAAATCATAGGAGGGGGTTGTACAGCCAATTGTAAATGTGCCGGTATATTCTTTTATTTGAGATTGAAACTCTTCTATTCTTTTTGTGAATTTTCCAGTACAAATGATTAGTAATCCTGTTGCTAACGGATCCAACGTTCCGGCATGGCCAACTTTTATTTTTCTTAAGTTAAATAGTTTTTTTATGGCTCCCCGTAATTTATTTACAACTTGAAAAGAGGTCCAATCCATTGGTTTGTCGATCAACAAAACTTGTCCGTTTTTAAAATCTTCGACTGTCATCAAAATTATTTGAATATCGTATAGGTAATTGCTATAATCCCGATAATTAAGCAATAGATTGCAAAATATGATAATTTACTTTTTTTGACTAAGGTGATCATCCAAGAACAAGCAAATAATCCTGAAATAAATGCAGCTATAAAACCAGCACTCATTATTCCTATTTGTGAGCTTTCAAAACTAATTTTTCCATCAAGGATATCTTTGGCAACTTTTCCTAAAATTAAAGGCACAACCATTAAAAAAGAAAAACGGGCAGCTTTGGTTCTATCTATGCCTAATAAAACTGAAGTCGAAATAGTGGCTCCAGAACGGGAAATTCCAGGCAGCATTGCAATAGCTTGTGAAATTCCAATTATAAAGGCATTCCTAAAAGACACATTATGGTTTGTATTTTTAGCTTTATCTGCTAAAAATAATAACCCAGCAGTGACTATTAACATGAAACCGACAAGTAAAATTTGACCACCAAAAAATGCTTCTAATTGTTCTTCAAACAATAGGCCGATTAACGTTGCAGGAATCATAGAAAGGATAATTTTCAGAGAAAAAATAAACTGCTCATTCCATTTAAATTCTAACAAACCTTTAATAATTTCAATCACTTCCTTTCTAAAAATTACAATAGTGCTTAATGCAGTAGCAAAGTGTAATACAACAGTAAAAGTTAGACTCTCTTGAGGTAAAGACTTATCACCAAAAATAGCTTTTACCAGTTCCAAATGACCACTTGATGATACCGGTAAAAATTCAGTAAGCCCCTGAATCAAACCAATAATGATCGCTTCTAAATAATTCATTATTATTTTTTAGGATTTGCAAAAATTGCATATATCTCAATAGCTAAACCTATGAGAACAAGCGTTGGAGCAAGTCGAATTCTTCTAAAACTATAAATATCCTCATTAAAAATATTAGGGTCATCACTGCCACCGCCTGCCATTAGAATAAAACCTAAAGCTATGACAAGCAAACCTATAAGCATAATTATATAATTACGTTTGCCAAACAAAAACTGGTTTTCCGGTTTTTTTGAATCTTTTTGTTTTGCCATATTAATAGTAGAGTTGATCTGTTTTTAAATTTAAAAATCTTTGTGTTGCAAAAAAAGCACTAAACCATGAGATAATAATCCCTAATAAAAAAACACCGCCAAAGAGAACAACTAACATTGTGGTATTTTTGAAAAACTCAAATTCTGGAAAATAGTCATTCATATAATATAAGGCTATAAATAAAATAACGACTGCCAATAATGAGCCAATAGTTCCTAATTTAACGCTATTCCAAACAAAAGGTCTTCTGATAAAACGCTTGGTAGCACCAACCATTTGCATTGTTTTGATAGTGAATCGCTTAGAATAAACAGACAACCGGATAGAATTATTGATTAAAATCATGGCAATAAAGCTAAACAAGCCACTAAATATTAATACCCACAGACTAATCCTTTTTACATTTTGTGTTAAAAGTGTAATAAGTGATTTATCATATGACACTTCAAATACGGCATCATTTTTTATTAATTCAGATTCAATTTCATTCATTTTTTCAGGTGAAACGAAATCAGCATTAAGATAAAGATCTATAGAATTTTTAAGAGGGTTATACCCTAAAAAATCCATAAAGTCTTCTCCATTCTCTTTTTTTGCAATAACTGCAGCTTCCTCTTTAGAAATGTAGCTTATAGATTTTGTGAAGTCCTCACTTTTTAAAATGGTTTGTAGATTTTTTACTGATTGGTTATCAACATCATCATTTAAGAAGATTGTTATTGATGCCTGTTCTTTAAAATAATCCGTAATTTTTTTAGTATTCAACACTAATAAACCGAATAATCCTAATAAGAAAAGTACAAAAGCTATGCTTAAGATTACTGATAAGTATGAGGACTGTAATCGCCTTTTTTGATATTTTTCAAAAGAAGTACTCATTCAAATAAATCGATAAATTAAGCCTGCAATATACTTATTTATGTTTAATTTCTTGACACAATTCAATCAAAACACCATTTGTAGATTTGGGGTGTAAAAATGCAACTAATTTATTGTCAGCACCTTTTTTTGGGGTAGAATTTAGTATTATAAATCCTTCATTTTTAAGTCGATCCATTTCATAAATGATATCATCAACAGCAAAAGCGATATGATGTATTCCTTCCCCTTTTTTTTCAACGAATTTTGCAATTGGACTTTCTGGATCGGTCGCTTCCAATAATTCAATTTTATTGGGCCCTGATTTAAAAAAGGATGTTTTAACTCCTTCTGAAACCACTTCTTCAATTTTATAGTGAGTTTCACCAAATAATTGACTAAAAAGGGTATTAGATTTTTCTAAATCCTTTACTGCGATACCAATATGCTCAATTTTTTTCATAAGATTGTAAGTTAAATTACATTCGGCGATTGTTAAAATAAAAATGATATCAAAAATATAGAATTTATACTATTTATTACGCGGTTTTGTTCTAAAAGAAAATGAGAATATGTGGCTATTGGGCGGCAAAACTAATTGATAAATGGTTTTAATTTGGTTTTTAACCCTATTTTTGCAAAATGGAAACAAATAGACAGAAAAAGATAGCCGGGGTATTACAAAAAGATCTAGTCAATGTGCTACAAAATGCGGCTCAAGAAGGAATGAAGGGTGTTATAATATCAGTAACCAAAGTTAATGTTACGGCAGATTTATCTGTTGCAAAAGTATATTTGAGTATTTTTCCAAATGATAAACGCGATGAACTCATTAAAGGAATCAAAACCAATACAGTGTTAATTAGACATGAATTGGCACAACGTACTAGAAATCAATTACGTCGTATGCCGGAGCTCACTTTTTATTTGGATGATTCTTTAGATTACATTGAAGATATAGACGCTTCGTTAAGAGGAGATGTTGAAAATCCAATAAAAAATCCTGAAATTCTTTCAAAAAAGAACAAAAAATAGGTTGAATTTTCCGTTATACATAGCAAAACGATATTTGTTTACCAGAAGCAGTAATAATGCGATTAATATTATCACTTTAATAGCGGCATTGGGTGTGATTGTAGGAACTTTTGCCTTGTTTATAGTGCTTTCTGTTTTTTCTGGATTAAAGGAATTTAGTTTGGATTTTATTAGAGTATCTGACCCTGATCTAAAAGTTAGTATTGAAAAAGGGAAAACGTTTTTATTTACAGATTCTATTTCCTCCATACTTCAAGATGAAAAAATTGCTCATTACAGTAAAGTTGTGGAAGAAAGAGCCTTTTTTAATTATAGAGACAAATCTCATATTGCCAGCATTAAAGGAGTTGACGCGAACTATTTACTGGTTAATAATATTGATACAGCCATTTATATTGGAGAATGGTTGGATAAAGAAGCGATGCAAACGGTAGTTATTGGTAATGGAGTTTCTTCAACCTTGTCTTTAGGTACCTATGATTTTATAGAGTCATTAAAAGTGTATGTTCCGAAACCGGGTAAAGGCTATATAAATAATCCTAAGACTGCTTTTAACCAATTAAATTTGCAGCCTGTTGGAGTTTTTAAATTAACGGAAGAGTTAGATAAAAAATATGTTTTTTCTCATATAGAATTAGCACAGAACTTATTGAATTATAAAACAAATCAAATTTCAGCTATTGAACTCAAATTAGCGGCTGATGTAGATGAAAAAGAGGTGATACAATTATTGCAAAACAAATTAGGCGATAGTTATAAAATTGAAACAAGAGAACAATTAAACGCAGTATTTCATAAAATGTTAAATACAGAAAACCTCGTATCATATTTAGTTTTCACTTTAATTTTAATTATTGCATTATTTAATGTAATTGGTGCCATTGTTATGATGATATTAGATAAAAAGGATAATTTAAAAACTTTATTTAGTCTGGGTGCAACCATAAGAGAAATAAAGAGAATATTTATATTTCAAGGCTTTTTATTGACGTTTTTTGGCCTGCTAATTGGACTGTTTCTCTCTATAACTTTTGTTATTTTACAGAAAAAACTTGGTTTTATAATGATAACAACTGAATTAGCATATCCTGTAGAATTTAGAATAATAAATGTCATTATTGTTTTTATTACAATTTTAATATTGGGATTTTTAGCCGCCAGAATTGCGAGCTCACGAATTTCTAATAAAATTCTTCGTTAATAATTCCATTTTCAATTAGAACGTTTTTGTTAGGAAAAGGTACCCTTTCCGACTGATATGGAATATTTATGTATTTTAGTGAATTAAACTATTGAGTTATGGAGATAAAACGATTAAATAGAACCGAGGAATTAGAACTTCCGTTTAATATATATATTAGTTTTGAAAAAGTATTTTCGTTTTATAAAAAATATGCAGAAGATAAAAATCATCCATATTATAAAACGGCAAAAGAAATTACAGATAATGTAAGTAAGTTTCCCGAACTCATTGATGGCATAAATGATTTTTCATTATTGGAAAATTACAAAGATCAAATAGACTTATTATTGGGGGGTGTTTTTCCTGAATTATTAACCAATAATGAAATTAAGTCGGCTGGCGTTCCTTTTATTTTCACATCGTTTAAATTCTCAAAACGCTTTCAAAATATTTTAAATAATGCAGGTGAAGATTATGAACTCAAAGTGAGCAATTTTGATGAAAATGAGCTTTATATACATGCCTGTACTATGATTTTAGGTAATTGTTATGGATATATGCTGGATTTAAAAA
>Ga0316187_10001177_pt1 | contig 22177 bp, 21 predicted proteins | sample CroRivburrow1_MG_FD_204927 | JGI IMG/M metagenome (GOLD analysis project Ga0316187, IMG submission 204927) | Coastal sediment microbial communities from Maine, United States - Cross River worm burrow 1 | ecosystem: Environmental > Aquatic > Marine > Coastal > Sediment | place: USA: Maine...
GCCCCGGGATGGACGCTTCACCCGCCTGGTGCCGGGACTGGGTCTGTTCGTGGCCTATTACGCAGCCATCGTCTTCAACCGGAACGCGATCAGCGACGAGCAGCTACCCGCCTTTCTGGGGATGTGGGCCGTGCATGGCGCCTTTCTGGTCCTGGGCATCCGGCTGCTGATCACCTCCAACCGCCCGGCGAGGGCCTGATGCGCCTGCTGCGCATGGATGCCTATATCGGCACCTCGGTGCTGCTGGCAATCGGCCTGGTGCTGCTTGCCTTTCTCGGCCTGATGAGCCTGTTCGCCATGCTCGAGGAGCTGCGCGAGGACGATGCGACTTATCTGGTGAGCGAGATGCTCGTTTACGTGGCGCTGACGCTGCCCCGGCGGATCTACGAGGTGCTCCCCTATGTGGTTTTCCTCGGCGCGCTCATCGGCCTCGGCAGCCTGGCCTCGCGTTCGGAGATCGTGATCTTCCGGACGGCTGGCGTTTCCCCGGGCCGGATCTACCTCGGCGTCGCCTGGCCGGCCGTTCTGGTCTTTCTGTTGGGCTTTGCCCTGGGAGAGTGGGTGGCGCCCGGAGGAGAGGAGCGGGCAGCGGTATTCAAGTCCGAAGCCATGAGCGAACGGGCCGCGAAGAAGGCGAGTCGCGGCTACTGGTACCGGGAAGGGCTCATGAACATGCGGGCCGGGAACATGGGTCCGCAAGGGGAACTGCTGGACGTCCAGCAGTTCTGGTATGACGAAGAACACCGGCTGCTGCGCACGGTAGCGGCGAGCCGAGCCGAATACCGACCCGGAGACGATGCGCACTGGGTGCTGCACGAGGTGCGGGAAACCCGGATCGGCGAGATGGAGAATGTCACGCGGACGTTCCCGAGTCTGCGCTGGGACGGTCAGGTGGACCCGCGCCTCCTTACCGTGCGCGTCCTGGTCGAACCGAGAAAACTCTCGCTGGAGGATCTGCATCGACAGATCGAATACATGCAGCGCGAGCAGCTCAGCACGAGCATTTATGAGCTGGCGTTCTGGAGCAAGGTCCTGCAGCCGTTCTCCGTGCTCGGTCTGGCGCTGCTCGCGCTCGGTTTCATCCTCGGACCCCTCCGCGAGGTGGGTATGGGGGTGCGATTGTCCGTCGGGGTGTTCGCGGGCCTTGGCCTGAAGTACCTGCAGGATCTGTTCGCGCCCATGAGCATGGTCTACGACCTGCCGGCACCCATCGCGGTGGCATTGCCCATCATCGCCTGCTGGGCGCTTGGCGCCTGGGGGCTGAGCCGGCTACGTTGAGCGGAATTTCGGGGTGTAGAGAACGCGGCTGTCCGAGATCAGGTCCGGCCAGCCACGTTTCTGAGCGTCGATCAGGATCCAGAAGTAGCCGAGGCCGAGAGCGGCGAAGCTGATGAGCGCTCCGAAATAGCGCAGCAGCGCCTGGCTGAACGTCATCTGATAGCCGCTGCCGGTGACGATGGAAAGCCGCCAGGCGAGCATGCCGAGGGTCTGACCGCGAAAGATCCAGAAGTAGGCGAAAAAGGCGAACGATTCAAGCAGGAGCAGGCCGAGCACGTTGGCCTGGGCCACGGGCGTGTTGGTCAGCACCACGATCAGGGTGATCGTGGTCATGAGAATGGCTGCGACCAGCAGGGCGTCGTAGACCATCGCGGCCAGGCGACGGAAGAATCCGGCCGGCAGCGGCATCTCCGTGTTCTCTTCGGCGGCCATTCAGACTCTATCGCCAAGCAGACCGGCTGGACCTAGAAGGTCGCCACCTTGTCTTTGAGCGTTGCCTGCCGGCCGCAGAACTCTTCGGTCACCATGGCGGCGAGCACGTCTGGTGCATCCACCGTCGCCAGCGTTCGACTGCCGTCATCGAGGAGGGCGCTGATGAAACCTATTTTGGGCGTTTCCCCGGCATACATGACCGTATAACTCTCGACCGCAGCCTCGCCGTCGTGTACTTCCACGGCCGCTCTGAGTGGCGTCTGGTCTACTTCCGCCTGCACGTCCTGATGCTGAAACGCCTTGGCGGGTGGGGTGGCGGAGTAGACGCCGAATGCGTGCTTGGTGAGGTAGCCACCATTGGCAGTGATCAGCCCCTTAGCATCTGAATTCTCACGCAGCAGTTCCGCCATCCTGGCGATGGAGTGCATGACGTAGTTGTTCAGCGGACCGCCGGCAAAGGTGAGACCGCCTGTGACGGTGAGCGGCCGGTTCATGTCCAGGCCGATCTCCCGGGCGCCGACCTGAACGGCGACCGGGAAGCAGCTGTAAACATCGACGTGGTCGAGTTCTGCCGGGGTGAGGCCGCTGAGCTCGAGCACCCGACGGCCGGCGACGCGAATGGCGGGTGATTCGTGGAAGCTGTCCCGATTGACCGCGTTGTACGCATCGTGGGCATCGGTGCCCGCCCAGGGGTAGACCCATTTATTTTCCGGAATGCCGAGAGCGCGTGCTTTGCTTTCCGAGCAGAGAATCAGCGCGGCGCCCTGATCCACGTTGTTGTTGGAGTTCATTAACTTCGGATAGGGAAATGAAACAGGCCGGTTGCTGCTCGACAGCGTGCGGATTTCCTCCGCCGTCTTCTGCTCCTTCAGCCAGGCGTGTGGGTTGCCGGCCGCCACCTCGGAAAAGCCCGCCCAGAGCTCCGACACCCGGCGGATATGATCCTCGAGGGTCTCTCCCAGATGAGCTCGTAGCGCGTTCTCGAACATCGGGTAGAGCTGGATGGGTTGCACCAGGCCAATGGCCCGCTCGATGTCGTGCATCATGGGCACGTCTTCGCCGATCATCGCATCAGGCGTTCCCTCGGCAGGCTGCCAGGCCAGATCATCCCTCAGGTTGAGACCAGCCCGGCGAGCCTTCGCCTGAGTGCTGCCGCACTCCGCGCCCGTGATCAGGATGATGTCGTGGCGACCGGACTGAATATCCAGCGCGGATTGGTTGACCGTGGTCTGAACGAAATTGCCGCCGAACTGGGACAGGCAGGTCTCCGCCTGGGGGCAGCCGAGCGAGTCTGCAATCACCCGACCCGGATTCTTGTACGGCCACATGCCGCGCACCACCCGGACGCTGCCGGCTTCGCTGAGCAGGGAGGGTGCGCCGGCGTCGTCAGCTGCCGCACGCAGAGCGTCCAGCATCAGTTCCAGCGGCTCTCTCGAGGTCTTCGGGTCGACGGGGCGTTGCTCGTTCTGGGCGATGCCCACCAGTACGGGTGTTTCACTCATGATGTTCTAGATCTGCAGTTAAGTGGGTATGTGGTAGCTGGGGAGGGACTCGAACCCTCACTTGGTTGCCCAAACTGGATTTTGAATCCAGCGCGTCTACCAATTTCGCCACCCAGCCAGCGTTGGGCTTTCTATCACATCTGTCCGATGGGCTGCCACTCGCGGAGATCGGCAGACTTTCGAGCCGGGCCGACATTGCATACAATCGCCCGCCGCAAAGAACACCCGGATGGCCGGTAAAGCCATGCCAGAGCAACACCCGACCGACATCGCCGGTACAGCAGTTCGCCCGTTCGCACGGGACGACTTCCGTTATGACCTGCCCGAGGAACTGATCGCCCAGCACCCGACCGCTGCCCGGGATGGCAGCCGACTGCTGCACCTGCAAGGCGATGCGCGAGAGGATCTGAAGTTCACCGACCTGCCATCGCTGCTGCAGCCTGAAGATCTGCTGGTGGTGAACGACACCCGGGTCCTGAAGGCCCGGCTCAAGGCGCAGAAAGATTCCGGGGGGCAGGCGGAGGTGCTGCTGGAACGGATTCTCGATGAGCACACCGCGCTCTGTCAGGTCCGGGTCAGCAAGCCGCTGAAAGCAGGTCGGGCCCTGACCGTTGGCGGACATCGACTCGAAGCGCAGGGCCGGGAAGGGCAGTTCTACCGACTGTGCTTCGATGCACCCGTGCTCGACGTGCTCGAGGCAGAGGGGTCCGTGCCGCTGCCGCCTTACATCGAGCGTGATCAGGAGAAAGGGCCTGACGAAGCGGATGAGGCGCGCTACCAGACGGTCTGGAACGCTGCACCTGGCGCAGTGGCGGCACCCACTGCCGGCCTCCACTTCACGGAGGCGCTGCTCGAGAAGATCGAAGCCCGTGGCGTGCGCCGGGCGGCGCTGACGTTGCACGTCGGGGCCGGAACTTTTCAGCCGGTTCGGGTCAGCGACCTTGCGGAACATCGCATGCACACCGAGCGCTATCAGATCGATGACAACTGCATTGAAGCCATCGAAACAACGAGAAAGGCGGGCGGTCGGATTGTCGCGGTGGGCACAACGGCGGTTCGCGCACTCGAGTCGGCCGCGTCCGCCGACGGCAGCCTGCGGCCTGGTGCTGGTGAAACGTCGCTGTTCATCACGCCTGGCTATCGCTTCAAGGTGGTGGATGCGCTCATCACCAACTTTCACCTGCCCGAATCCACCCTGCTCATGATGGTGACGGCGTTTGCGGGCTTTGACCCGGTGATGGCCGCCTATCGGCATGCAGTTGCCGCCCGCTATCGCTTCTTCAGCTACGGCGACGCCATGTTTATGAGTCGCCAGGCATACGCGCCCTCCCAGGAGCGGTACGCGCACACGGATGGGAAGAACGTATGAGTTTCGAAGTACTGGCGACGGATGGCGCCGCTCGCCGTGGCCGTCTGAGCACCGCTCGCGGTGTGGTGGAGACCCCCGTATTCATGCCTTGCGGGACATACGGCACCGTGAAGGCCATGACTCCGGCAGGGCTGGAAAAGGTAGGCACCCAGATTCTGCTCGGCAACACCTTTCACCTGATGCTCCGGCCAGGTGACCGGGCGGTTCGGGATCTGGGCGGCCTGCATCAATTCATGCAGTGGTCGGGGCCCATCCTCACGGACAGCGGCGGATTTCAGGTGTTCAGCCTCGGTGAGCTGAGGAAGATCGGCGAGGAAGGGGTGGTGTTCAGATCACCGATCAACGGTGATCGGGTGGAGCTCTCGCCGGAATCGAGCATGCGCGTGCAGCAGAACCTGGGCTCAGACGTGGTGATGATATTCGATGAGTGCACGCCCTATCCGGCAACGGTCGAGGAAGCCCGCAGCTCGATGGCGCTTTCTCTGCGCTGGGCGGCACGATCCCGTGCCGCCTTCGATGCGGGCAGGGAACAGTCGGGCCAGGGCGGCGGGGCGCTGCTGTTCGGCATCGTTCAGGGCGGTATGTATCAGAATCTGCGCAACGAGAGTCTCGACGGCCTGATCGACATCGGCTTCGATGGCTACGCCATCGGCGGATTGTCCGTTGGCGAGCCAAAGGAGGAGATGGACGAGGTGCTGGTGAACCTTCTGCCGCGGATGCCGGCCGGGCGAGCCAGATACCTGATGGGGGTCGGGACGCCGGAAGATCTGATCCGTGGCGTGTCCCTGGGTGTGGACATGTTCGACTGCGTGATGCCCACTCGAAATGCCCGCAATGGTCATGCGTTCACGTCCACGGGCGTGGTTCGGATCCGCAACGCCGTGCACAAGTCAGACCCGGCGCCGCTGGATGCCGCCTGCACCTGCTATACCTGCGGCAACTTCTCCAGAGCTTACCTCCATCACCTGGAACGCTGCGGTGAGATGCTCGGCGCGATGCTCATGACGGAACACAATCTGCATTACTATCATGGGCTTATGGCTCGTTTGCGCGCCTCTATCGAAACGGGTACATTTCGCACCCTCATCGAGACCCTCAGAAACGACTGGAACTCCCCGTAAATGAACCTTTTCGAGACTGCTGCCTACGCGGCTGATGCTGGTGGCGCACCGGCGGATGCCGGGCTCATCAATCTGCTGTTCCTGGGCGGCTTCGTCCTGATCTTCTACTTCCTTCTCTGGCGACCGCAGAGCAAGCGTCGCAAAGAGCATCAGGCGCTGATGTCGGGTCTGGATAAAGGTGACGAAGTGGTCACCGCCGGCGGCATTGTCGGCCAGGTGAACAAGGTGGAAGACGACTTCGTGAAGGTCCAGGTCGCTGAAAATATGGAGCTCAGGGTACAGAAGACGGCCATTGGCGCGACGCTGCCCAAAGGCACCCTGAAGTCTCTGGACGAGTCCTGATCCCGGCATGGCAACCGGTCGTGGCGCCCCGGCAGGAGGCACTGGACTGCTGGGAATGCCCCGGCAATCGGGCCGGCCGCCGAATACTTCATCCGTGTGGCGCTATCTTTTTGTCGCCTTCGTAGTCGCGGTCGGCGCCATCTACGCGGCGCCGAATCTCTTTCAGCCCGATAGTGCTCTGCAGATCAAGCTGGTCACCAGCATTGGTTCCGACGATGCGAGCCTGACGGGCGTTAATCAGGCGCTGATCGATCGATCGGTCTCCCTTCTGCGCTCGGAAGGCATCCAGGTAGTCGGTTCGGAGCTCGATGGCGACAGCGCGATCATCCGGCTGTCCAGCAATGATGAGCAGCTTCGTGGTCAGGCCATTCTGCGGGAAGCGCTGAACAGCGTTGGCGGCGCCCAGTTCGTGGTCGCCCTGACAAAGGCGTCCACCACACCGCAATGGCTCCAGGATCTGGGTGCGACGCCCATGTCACTCGGCCTCGACCTGTCTGGCGGGGTGCATTTCCTGCTCCAGGTGGATATGGACAAGTTCCTCGGTGATCGAATGCAGTCCAACCAGGAGGCCATTCGTGATCTCCTGGTCGAGGAACGCATCCGCTATGCCTCGAGCCAGTGGCTGGATGGCACCACGTTGAGGATTCCTTTCCAGAATGAGACGGGTAGGGAGACCGCCGCGTCTCTGATCACCGAGCAGTTCGATGAGTTTCAGGTGGCCAGCCGCGATGTTGGCGGCAAGCCGGGTCTGGTGCTGACGGTAACCGATGAGAAAATCCGGGAGCTGGAAGATCTCGCGATCCAGCAGAACCTGCAGAGTCTGCGCAATCGGGTCAACGAACTGGGGGTGTCCGAACCCCTCGTGCAGCGCCTGGGCAGGGAGCGCATCGTTCTCGACCTCCCCGGCGTTCAGGACAGCGCCCGGGCCAAGGACATCATCAACAAGTTCGCCAATCTGGAATTCCGTCTGGTCTCCGGTCCGAACGCACGGCCATCGCAAACGGAGCGCTACACCTATGAAGGCGCGCCCGTGATCCTGGAAAAAGCCAACATCGTCACCGGCAACCAGGTGACCAACGCGGTGCAGGAGTACGATCCGGAAAGCGGTCAGCCCCAGGTGAGCATCAACCTGGACAATGATGGCGGCCGGGCCATGAACGAAGCGACCAAGGACAACGTCGGCAACTCCATGGCCATCATCTTCAAAGAGCTGAAGGTGCAGATGCGCGAGGAGACAGTGGACGGCGAGCCCGCCCTGGTGCCTTTCACCACCGAGGAGAAGCGGGTCATCAACGTGGCGACGATTCAGTCGGCACTCGGCTTCCGCTTCCGCATTACCGGCCTCGAGCTCCAGGAAGCCAGGGATCTGGCGCTGCTGCTCCGGGCCGGCGCGCTGGCTGCCCCGATGTACATCGTCGAGGAGCGCACCGTCGGCGCGAGTCTGGGCGAGGACAACATCCAGGCGGGCCAGAACTCCATGCTGATCGGCTTTGCCCTGGTGCTGGTCTTCATGCTGTTCTACTACCGGCTGTTCGGGCTGGCGGCGAATATCGCCCTGGTGGCGAACCTGGTCCTGCTGGTGGCCATCATGTCCGTGCTCGGTGCGACGCTGACCCTGCCGGGCATCGCCGGCATCGTGCTCACCGTCGGTATGGCGGTGGACGCGAATGTGCTGATCTTTTCCCGGATCCGGGAGGAACTCGCTGAGCGGTCACCTCAGGCCGCGATCCAGGCAGGTTTTGATCGGGCGATCCTGACCATTCTGGACGCCAACATCACGACCTTTTTCGTTGCCATCATTCTCCTGTCCATCGGCAGCGGTCCGGTGAAAGGATTCGCGATCACGCTGGCCATCGGCATCGTCACGTCCATGTTTACTGCCATTCTGGGTACCCGCTCTCTGGTGAACCTGATTTATGGCGGTCGCACGCTCGAGAAGCTGACGATATGAATATCCCTTTCATCGATTTCATGGCCAAGCGGAAGGTCGCCGGCTTTACGTCCATCGTGCTGGTGCTGCTCTGCCTTGGCGGTCTGGGGGTTAAGGGTCTGAACCTGGGCCTCGACTTCACCGGCGGCACGCTGGTGGAGGTGGCATTTCCCGAGCCGGTCGATCCGGAGCAGGTTCGGAGCGTTCTGGACAGCGCCGGCTTTGAGAACGGCACCGTGCAGTACTTCGGCACCGAGCAGGACCTGCTCATCCGCATGCCGCCGCAGACCAACGTCGATCAGGCGAACATGGGTGACAACATCCTCGCCACACTGCGGGAGCTCTACCCGGCAGTCGAGATGCGGCAGTCGAATTTCGTCGGTCCGGCGGTGGGCGAAGAACTCACGGAAGATGCGGGCCTGGCGCTGCTTGCCGCGCTGCTCGTGATCATGCTCTACATTCTGTTTCGCTTCACCAAGCAGTTTTCCGTGGGCGCGGTGGCTGCGCTCGTGCACGACGTGCTGATCACGCTCGGCATCTTCGCCTTCATGCAGTGGACATTCGACCTTTCGGTGCTGGCGGCGGTCCTGGCGGTGATCGGCTACTCATTGAACGACACCATCGTGGTCGCAGATCGGATCCGGGAAAACTTCCGGAAAGTCCGCAAAGGGGCCCCGGTGGACATCATCAATCAGTCACTCAACCAGACGCTGGGTCGGACCCTTGTAACCTCGTTGACCACCTTGTTCGTCCTGCTGGCGCTGCTGTTTGCCGGCGGGGAAGGAATCCGGGGCTTCGCGGCAGCGCTGACCATCGGCGTGATCGTCGGAACCTACTCTTCCATCTTCGTGGCGGCGAACGTGCTGCTGCTGCTCAACATTCGGCGGGAAGATCTGCTGGTGCCGGAGAAGGAGACCCGCGAGGAGGAGATGCCGTAGCGGTACAGGCGTAGTTGGTTGTCCGTTAGGGGCTGCTTTTGACGCTCACTGGTTTCGCTGGCGTCGCAGCGCGTGCAGGAAGCAAAGCAGCAAAGTCGACATCTCTCGGCCGAGCCGCTCCACGATCAGCTGTTCGGGTTTCAGCGCTGAACGGCGGCGATCAGGCTTCGCTGCTGCTGGTGCGGATGGCCTGAATCATCAGCTTGAACAGCTTCGGATTGGCGGCCACCACATCACCGCTTTCCATGAAGCCATCGCCGCCGGACAGATCGCCGACGAAGCCGCCGGCTTCCCGGACCAGCAGGACGCCTGCGGCTATGTCCCAGGGCTGCAGTCCGAACTCCCAGAAGCCATCGGTGCGCCCCGAGGCCACGTAGGCCAGATCGAGGGCGGCAGAGCCGAGTCGTCGCACTGCCCGGCACTTACCGGTGAAGTGTTTGAGCTGCGCCATGTATCTGTCCAGATCCGCCTCGATCGAGCCGGGTGGTATGCCGGTGCCGAGCAGAGCGTCCTCCAGGCGGCTGACCGGATTCACACGGATCCGCTTGCCGTTGAGCTGGGCGCCGTGTCCCCGGGAGGCGACGAACTCGTCGTTTTTGAGCGGGTCGTAAATCACGCCGTGCTCGATATGCCTGCCGCGCATCACGGCCATGGAGATGGCGTAGTGGGGTATGCCCTGCAGATAGTTGGTCGTGCCATCGAGCGGGTCGATGATCCAGGTGTAGTCGGAGCCGTTTGAGGCGGCAACGGCGGCGCCGTGCTCCTCGCCTGTGATGGCGTGATCCGGATAGGCCTTGTGCAGGGCCTCGATGAGGGCGGATTCGGTATCGCGATCCACCCGGGAGACGAAGTCGTTGCGCGCCTTGGTCTCCACTGTCAGCGCTTCCAGGTTATCCAGCGCGCGCAGCATGATGGTGCCTGCCGCCCGTGCCGCTCGAAGCGCCGTGTTGGCCATTGGTTGCATGTGAGACCCGCCTTACAATCGTGGCGGTATCCTAAACGAAAACCGGTCCTGAAAAACGCCGGCCCTCGAGCGAGAAACCTGTTGTCTGAACTGAACGATCTGAGCAACGTCCGGGTTGTGCTGGTGGAACCCAGTCACCCCGGCAACATCGGCGGTGCTGCTCGTGCGATGAAAACCATGGGTCTATCTGACCTGGCCCTGGTGAATCCCGGCAGGTATCCGGATCCGCAGGCCGAGTGGCGGGCGGCGGGCGCCCAGGATGTGCTCGAGTCGACCCAGGTCTTCGAATCGGTAGAGGCTGCCATCGCCGATGCCCAGTGGGTGGTCGGCACCAGCACCCGGGTCCGGCGGATTCCCTGGCCGCTGATGAAGGCGGAAGACGCGGTGGCGGGGATCGTTGAACGTCAGGCGTCCCAGAAGATCGCCTTGCTGTTCGGTCGGGAAACCAGCGGGCTGACCAATGATGAGCTGCAGAAGTGCCACTGCCACCTGGTGATTCCGGCCAACCCGGAGTACTCCTCGCTGAACCTTGCCATGGCGGTGCAGGTGGTCTGCTATGAGCTCTATCGACAGCTCGAGGCCAACCCCGTCGATACGAATCAGTGGGATCGGGCGCCGGCGAACTCGGCGCAGCTCGAGGCGCTCATCGAACACTTCGAGAAAGTCCTGGTCCAGTCTGGGTTTCTCGATCCCGACAATCCCGGCCAGACCATGACGCGATTGCGCCGCCTGCTGACCCGGGTCACGCCTGACGAAACCGAGGTGCAGATGCTGCGCGGGGTGCTCAAGCAGCTTGCAGGCCGGGCCGGGGAAAAGTAGACCAGTTTAGTCGGGTATTGCATACTCGCCCGATGCGACTCACCACCAAAGGCCGTTACGCCGTCACCGCCATGCTCGATATCGCCATGCACCGCCAGCATGGGCCGATCAGTGTGGTGGATATCGCCGAGCGACAGGGCATTTCCGCTGCCTATCTGGAACAGCTGCTGGCCAAGCTGAAGAAGGCAGGCCTGCTGCTTTCCGTGCGAGGACCCGGCGGCGGCTATCAGGTGGAGCAGGCCCTCGAGGAGATCAGCGTCTCCCAGATCATCACGGCGGTAGGTGATGGCGTGGACGCCACCCGCTGTCGTGGCGCCGGTGACTGTCAGGATGGCCATATGTGCCTGACCCACGATCTCTGGTCGGACCTCTCTGGCGAGATCGACAGCTTCCTGACCGGCATTTCGCTTGCCGATCTGGTTGGCAAAAAGGAGGTCCAGGGGATCGCGACCCGACAGGATCAGCAACTGATACATGCCCGGCATCTGTAAACGCAGACGCAGATAAGAGATAGAAGTACAGACCGTGTCCGAAGTGCAGACCGAACAAATTGCCGGAGGAGCCGCAGCGGCGAAAAAACCGCTCGGCAAAGCCGTGTATCTGGATTATGCCGCCACCACCCCGGTGGATCCCCGGGTGGCGCAGAAGATGAGCGCCTGCCTGCTGGTGGAAGGCAACTTCGGCAATCCCGCATCCCGTTCCCATGTGTTCGGCTGGGAGGCGGAAGAGGCGGTGGAGCATGCCAGGACTCAGGTGGCGGCGGTGATTAATGCCGACCCCAGGGAGATCGTCTGGACCTCGGGTGCCACGGAATCGGACAATCTGGCTCTCAAGGGGGTCGCGGATGGCGCCGAGCGCCGTCACATCATCACCAGCGCCATCGAACACAAGGCCGTGCTCGATACCTGTGAGTATCTGGAAGGCAAAGGATTCCGCGTGACTTACCTGAAACCGGGCAAAGACGGCATCATCCGTCCGCAGCAGGTCGAGGACGCGCTGGACGACGACACCCTGATCGTCTCCATCATGCATGTGAATAACGAAACCGGTGTGATCAACGACGTCGCCGCGATCGGGGCTGTCTGCCGGGCGCGAGGCGCACTCATGCATACGGATGCGGCGCAGAGTTTCGGCAAATTGCCCCTCGACGTCACGACCATGTCGATCGACATGATTTCCATCTCCGGCCACAAGATCTATGGCCCGAAAGGGGTAGGGGCGCTTTATGTGCGCCGTGAGCCCCCTGTGCACCTGACCCCGCTCATTCATGGCGGTGGCCACGAACGGGGCATGCGCTCCGGCACCCTGGCTACCCATCAGATCGTCGGTCTGGGAGAGGCGGCGGCCATCATGATGCGTGAGCGGGAGAGAGAGCACGAGCGTCTGCTGTCCCTGCGGCTGCGGCTCTGGAGCCATCTGAAGCAGGTGCCGGGCGCAGTGCTGAATGGTAGCGAGGAAGACCGTCTGCCGGGCCTCATCAACGTCGCCTTCGAGGGAGTGGATGGCGAGACGCTGCTCATGGCCCTGGACGATGTGGCCGTTTCCAGCGGCTCAGCCTGCACCTCTGCCAGCGTCGAACCCAGCTATGTGCTTCGGGCGCTGGGTTTGGACGATGATCTTGCCCATGCCTCTCTGCGTTTCACCGTTGGCCGCTTCACTACCGAGGAAGAGGTGGACTATGCCGGCCGGCGGGTCGCGGAGGTGGTCACCCGACTGCGGGAGGCCGGCCAGGGGCACTGAGTGGCAGTGGCTTTCTGAAGGCCCCCGGAAGATTTTGCCTGACGCCTAGTCGAAGCGCGCTAAACGCGTATAATACGCGCCCGCTGACAGGCGCGTTTCCCTGATTTTTCAATAACATAGCTCGGTGGGAGCTGAGCGGGCGCTTGGAGCCAGGTTGAATCGGAACCAGTCCGGGATTAACGAAAGTTAACTGGTGGCTGGTCGGGAGAACCGGACAATGGATCGATCGACGATACGGTCTTTGTTCGAGCACTCCGCGCATACACACTCACTATCTGATCGGAGAACTTCATGGGGGTTGAGCGTACGCTATCCATCGTCAAACCCGACGCTGTAGCAAGAAATATCATCGGCGAGATCTACTCCCGATTCGAGAAAAACGGCCTGACCATCGTTGCCGCGAGAATGATGCGGCTGACCGAGGATCAGGCAAAGGGTTTCTATGCCGAGCATGACGGCAAGCCGTTCTACGGGGATCTGGTCGCCTACATGACCTCGGGTCCGGTAGTGGTGCAGGTGCTGGAAGGCGACAACGCCATTGCCAAGAACCGCGAGCTGATGGGTGCGACCAACCCTGCGGAAGCGGCAGCCGGAACCATTCGCGCTGACTTCGCCGAATCTGTCGAGGCGAATGCCGTGCACGGATCTGACTCACCGGCTTCCGCGGAGCGGGAAATCGGCTACTTCTTTGACAGCGGAGAGATCTGCCCGAGGGGCTGATCAGTATGTCCGCCGTCAGGACCAACCTCTTCGATCTGACCCGATCCGGGCTGGAGGCATTCACCGCCCAGGTGGACGACAAGCCCTACCGGACCCATCAGATCATGAAGTGGGCCTACCATCAGCGCCAGCTTGATTTCGACGGCATGACAAATCTGTCGAAGGCCTATCGTGGCTGGCTGGCCGAGCACGCCGAGTTCAAGGCGCCCGAGGTGGTTGCCCGCTACGATTCCGTGGACGGTACGGTGAAGTGGGTGGTCCGGGTTGCCAACGGCAACTGCGTGGAAACGGTTCTGATTCCGGATAAAGGAAGGAACACGCTCTGCGTATCCTCCCAGGTGGGCTGCATGCTGGATTGCACGTTCTGTTCCACCGGCAAGCAGGGATTCAACGGCAACCTGACCACGGCTGAAATCATCGGTCAGGTCTGGCTCGCCAACGACATGCTCGTCGAACGTGGCGAATCGGTCACCAACGTGGTGCTGATGGGCATGGGCGAGCCGCTCCTGAATTTCGATGCGGTGCTCGCCGCCACCGAACTGATGATGGACGATCTGGCGTTCGGAATTTCCAAGCGGCGGGTGACCATCAGCACCGCCGGCGTGGTCCCGGCGATCTACGAGCTGGCGAAGGTGACAGATGTATCCCTGGCGATCTCGCTGCACGCGCCTACGAACGACCTGCGCGACAAGCTGGTTCCCCTGAACCGGAAATATCCCATCGAGGCGCTGCTCGATGCCTGTCGGCATTACGTTGACGGGCTTGGCGATCGTCGCACCCTGACCATGGAGTACACCCTGATGAAGGGCGTCAACGACACGATCAGCCACGCCAAAGCGTTGGCAGACCTGCTGGCCGACGTGCGCTGCAAGATCAATCTGATACCCTTCAATCCTTTCCCGGCGTCCGGATTCGAGCGGCCGGAGCCTGAATCGGTCAGGAAGTTTCAGACCTACCTGATGAACAGAGGCTACGCGACCATGCTGCGCACGACGCGCGGCGAAGACATCGCGGCAGCCTGTGGTCAGCTCGTGGGTGAGGTCCAGGATCGGACCCGACGCCAGGAGCGCTATCTGGCGAGAGTGAAAGCCGGTGAGACAATAAAAACAATAATGACCGAGGAGACAGTATGAATCGGTGGGCCAAATTTTCGCTGGTGGCGGTGCTGATCACGCTCGTTGGCTGCGTGACGGAGTCCACCGGCGGCCTGCCGGATCCGGCACCGCCAGCAAGCCGGGTTATCGCTCAGCTGGATCTGGCGAGGGGCTATCTGGAGCAGGGGAACATGGAACGGGCGCGGTCGTCGCTCAACAAAGCCCTGGAAATAGACGACCGTTCGGTGGAAGCCCACGTGCTGCTCGCCGTGCTCAACGCGGCGGAAAGTGAGTGGGGTATTGCCGAGCGGCACTTCAAGACCGCGCTCTCGATTGACCCGAACGATGCCATGGCGCTCAATAACTATGGCTCTTTCCTGTTCTCCAGAGGACGCTACGAAGAGTCGGTGCGCTACCTCAGCCTCCTGGTCCAGAACACGGACTACCGGGCCCGTAGTCAGGCCTACGAAAACCTGGGCCTGGCGCAGCTGAAAGTGGACGAGAAGGAAGCAGCGAGGGACTCGTTCAACCGTGCCCTGCAGCTGAGTTTTTCTCAGCCCCAGTCCAGCCTGGAGCTCGCCCAGCTCGCCTATGACGACGGGGACATCGAGCGTGCCGGTGGACACTTCGATGCCTTTCGGGCGCAGGCGCAGCAGAACGCGCGGTCCCTTTGCCTGGGCATGAAGATCGCCCAGGCGCAGCGGGACTCCGATCGAATGGCGAGCTACGCGCTGGCGTTGCATAACCTGTTTCCGGACTCTCCGGAAGCCTCCGAATGCGTTGTCCCGCGTTGAACGGCGGGTGCTGATCCGTGTCCGATTCGCCCCAGGATGGACCAGGTGCTGAGCTGAAGACGGCCCGGGAGGGCATGGATGTCAGTACGCGTGAGGTTGCTGATGCCCTGAACCTGCCGGTCAACGTGATCGAGGCGCTGGAAGCAGATGATTACGAGCGTCTGCCGCCTACAGTCTTCACCCGCGGCTACCTGCGTTCCTACGCCCGGCTGCTGGAACTGTCGCCGGAGTCGCTGCTTGCCCGCTATCCGGAAGTGACCGAAGAAATCGATGCGATTACCGGCGAGCTGCCTGTCGCCAGGGTGCCAGACGCCGCGCCGATGAGGTCGCTCGGCATTGCTGCCGTGGTTGGCGTCATTCTCATCGCATTGCTGTTCTGGTTGCTGGGCGACGATGAACGCCCGGCAGAGGTCGCCGAGCCGACGGTGACCCCGACAGAAGCGGAATCCTTGGTGTCGCCCGACGCGGCGGCGGTGACCGAGGCCTCCGCTGAGGGGCCCACTGCGGCAGCGGCTCCGGAACCGGCTGCATCAGAAACCAGCGAGGAGCCTGCGGGCGCGACAGCAGAAACCGGCCGGCAGCAACCCGGAGAGCAGGTGCCTGAAACAGCCACCCCGGTGATCACGCCAGTTGAGACTGCACAGCAACCGCCTGCGGAACCCGAATCGAGCACCCTGGAGCCTGCACAAATCACTCAGGAATCCGAGACCGCTGAGCTCGGGGTGAGTGAATCACCTTCGGCAGCCGGGGTTCAGGCTGCTGCACCCGTCACGCCGAGTTTTCGGGAACAGCGCATCACAGAGTTCGGGGACGATGAAGTCACCCTGGTGTTCAGTGAAGACTGCTGGGTGGAAGTCAAGTCAGCTGATGGTGAGAACCTCTACAGCGATCTGAACCGCACCGGGCGCACCCTGGTGCTGACCGGTCGCGCACCGTTCCGGATACTGCTCGGTTATGCGCCTGGCGTCTCGCTCAGCTTCAATGGCGAACCCGTGGCGCTCGAACGCTACTCGCGTAACAACGTGGCCAACCTGGTCCTGGGAGAGTAGTCGTGGTTCAGGCTATCCGCGGCATGCGGGATGTGTTGCCAGACGAAGGTCGACGCTGGCGGGCGGTGGAGCAATCGCTCGAGTCGGTGCTTTTGAGCTATGCCTACGAAGAGGTTCACCTGCCGCTCATGGAATTCACCGAGCTTTTCAGTCGCGGCGTCGGCGAAGCCACGGACATCGTCGAGAAGGAGATGTACTCACTGCTCGATCGGGATGGCGACAGTCTGACCCTCAGACCCGAAGGCACGGCCGGCTGCGTGCGTGTACTGCAGCAGCATGGCCTGCTCTTCAATCAGACTCAGAGGGTGTTCTATCGCGGCCCCATGTTCCGCTACGAACGTCCGCAGAAAGGACGCTACCGGCAGTTCTACCAGATGGGGGCCGAAGCCTTCGGCATGGCGGGCCCGGACGTGGATGCGGAGCTTCTGGCCATGACGGCTGCGTGCTGGAAGACCCTCGGGATCGAAGACAAAGTGCGTCTCGAAATCAACACGCTGGGCTCCTCCGATAGTCGGGCACGGTATCGTGCGGCGCTGGTCGATTATCTGTCCGGGTTTGAAGCAGAGCTGGATGAGGACAGCCGGCGCCGTCTCGCGACCAATCCGCTGCGGATACTGGATACCAAGGTCGAGCGAACGCGAACGCTACTGGAAGGCGCGCCGGTGCTCAGCCAGTTCATGGACGAAGAAGGCCTGGCGCATTTCGACGGCCTGAAAGCCACGCTGGACAGCCTTGGCATCGAATATCAGGTCAATCCGCAGCTGGTCAGAGGTCTCGACTACTACAATCTGACCGTCTTCGAGTGGATCACCGATGACCTTGGCGCTCAAGGGACGGTCTGCGGAGGTGGTCGCTACGACGGGCTGGTGGAACAGCTGGGTGGCAAGCCCACTCCCGGTGCCGGCTTTGCGCTCGGGCTCGAGCGGGTGTTGCTGCTTTTCGAGCAGCGTAATCAGCCTACCCGGCCGGCAGCAGACGTCTACATTGCGGTCATGTCTCAGGCTGAGCAGGTGTACGCACTGCAGCTCGCCGACCGCTTGCGCCAGTCGGTGCCAGAACTCAGAATTCGCGTCCACGCTGGCGGCGGTAAGCTCAAGAACCAGCTGAAGAAGGCCGACCAATGCGGTGCCTCCTGGGCAGCCATCGTGGGTGCGGATGAGGTATCGGCCGGGACCATCACACTCAAGACTCTGGCGACCGGCGAGCAGATCACGCTCGGCCTTGATGAAGCCGCGGAGCGACTAACAGGATTAGGAGGTACGGGTGTCAGACTATCTGACCGATGAAGAGCAGCTCGACAAGCTGAAGAAATGGTGGGAGGAAAACGGTCTGATGCTGGCCGGTGCGGTCGTCCTCTCCGTTGCCGGTGTGATCGGCTGGAACTGGTACGGTGAGCGTCAGGCTGCCACCGTCGCTGGCTCGTCGGACCTGTACGTCGACTACCTCAGGGCGGAAGGCGCTGAGCGGGAGACCATCGAGGCCACGCTGGCGAGCGAGTATCCCGATTCGGTCTACCGTGTCTTCATCCTGCTCCGGAATGCTCAATCAGAAGCTGAAGACGAAAATCCGGAAGGGTCACTCGCGGCCCTCACCGAGGCGCTTTCAATTGTCGATGACGATAAGCTGGCCGACGTCATTCGAATCAGGATTGCCCGAGTCGAGCAGGAACTCGATCGGTCTGATGCGGCGCTTTCGATTCTGAGCCAGGTCCGCAGCCTGGGTCTGCGTTCCCACGTGCAGGAACTGAAGGGCGATATTCACATGGCCAGGGGCGAACGGGCCCTGGCGCATGAGGCCTACAGTGCTGCGCTGGAGGAAGCCGGGCAGGACGCTCAGCGTCCGCTGCTTCAGCTCAAGGTGGCAGATACGGCGGATGCGAATGAGGCGTAATCTCGCCCTTGCGAGCGCCTGCATGCTCTTCCTCTCAGGTTGCAGCTGGTTCTCCTGGCTGCCCTGGGTCGACGGTGATAAGAAGAAAGATGATGAGTCGCTGAAACCGGCCAAGCTCACCAAGTACGAGGCTGAGGTCACCGTGGAGCGCCTGTGGAAGGCGAGTGTGGGTAAGGGCCTAGGCCGGAAATACCTGCGCATGCGGCCGGCTGTGGTTGCGGATCAGATTTATGCCGCAGATGGCTACGGCCGTATTGAAGCATTTGACCGGTTCACCGGCAAACGTACCTGGCGCGTCCAGCTCGATGCGGAGTCCGGCGGATTCCTGAACAGCTTCGATGTGCTCGATCGGACCGATCCCTCCTTTATCAGCGGCGGCGTCGGAGCCGGAGGCGGCAAGATCTTCATCGGCACCACTAACGGTGAGCTGCTCGCGTTTTCAGCCAGCGACGGCAGCGAAGCGTGGCGTCAGCAGGTGGACGGTGAGGTGTTGAGTCCTGCGGTAACCGGAGAAGGCCTCGCCTTCGTGCAGACTATCGATGGCAGCCTGATGGCGCTCGAGCTGGAGACCGGCGAGGTCCGCTGGGAGATCGACAACCAGGTACCGATCCTCACCCTGCGCGGTACGGCGACGCCCGTCTACGAAGCGGGGGTGGTCTATGCCGGTTTTGCCAGCGGCGCGGTGGTTGCCGTCCGGGCTGAAAACGGCGAGCCCATCTGGAGCCATCTGGTCATGCTGCCCGAAGGACGTTCCGAGCTCGAGCGCATGGTGGACGTGGATTCCACGCCGCTCCTGGAGGGTCCCATGGTTTACGCCGTTGCCTATCAGGGCAACCTCCGTGGCGTGCGCCGACAGGATGGCAATCCGCTCTGGGAGTTGCCTATGTCCAGTTTCCTCGATCTGGATACCGGCTACGGGCATATCTATGTGATCGATGAAGACGATGCCATCGTCGCCGTGGATACGCGTACGGCGGAAGAGTCCTGGCGTCAGGAAGCACTGGCGCGGCGCAAACTCTCCAGCCCGGTCGCCTTCAGCAACTACCTGGCGGTCACGGACGATGAAGGCTATATCCACATCCTCGCTCAGAGCGATGGGCGGTTGCTGGGAAGGCGCAAGCTGGATGGCAAGGGCGTGCGTTCGCGCATGGTTTATGCCGACGGCGTGCTCTACGCCTTCGGTAATTCCGGCAGCCTGCAGGCGCTGGAAGTCACCGTCCGCTGATCATGAACCGCATGCCCATTCTGGCGCTGGTTGGCCGGCCGAACGTGGGCAAATCAACCCTTTTCAACCGTCTCACCCGACGCCGCGATGCGCTGGTTGCTGACGTCCCGGGTCTGACCCGGGATCGGCGTTACGGCAAGGCGACGATCGAAGAACTCGACTTCACTCTGGTGGATACCGGTGGCCTGCTTGGTGATCCGGGGGGTATCACCAGCGCGCTGGAGGCTCAGGCGGATCAGGCACTGGGCGAGGCGGACGGCGTGCTCTTCCTCGTGGATGCCCGGGACGGCCTGACCCCCGCGGACGAAGGGATCGCCGATAAGATCCGCCGTCTCGGCAAGCCCTGCCTGCTGGTGGTGAACAAGATGGACGGTGCCAACGAAGACGAAGCGCTGGCCGAGTTCGCCATGCTCGGTTTCGAGCATTCTGCGTTCGTCTCCGCCGCCCACGGTCGAGGCTTGGCTGAGCTGCGCCGCTGGCTGGCCGAGCAGGTCTGGGATCTGGACGACGATTCTCCGAGTGAGGTGGCGCTCGCGGATCCCGACGAAGACCGGATTCGGGTGGCCGTCATCGGTCGCCCGAATGTGGGCAAATCCACCCTGACCAATCGACTGCTTGGCGAGGAACGGCAGGTCGTGTTCGATGCGCCGGGAACCACCAGAGATGCCATCGCCATTCCTTTCGAGCGGGACGGGGGCCGGTACGTGCTGATCGATACGGCCGGCGTGCGGCGCAAGGGCAAGGTCGAAGGTGTTGCCGAGAAATTTTCGGTGGTCAAATCTCTGCAGGCCATGGAAGAGGCGCATGTGGTGATCCTCGTGCTCGATGGCAGCGAGGGGATCGTTGATCAGGACCTGCAGCTCATGCGGGTGGCGGCCGAGTCAGGCAATGGCGTGCTGGTGGCCGTCAACAAATGGGACGGTCTGAGCCGCGACCTGAAAGCTCAGGTCAACAATACCCTGGATCGCAAGCTCGCGTTCGCGCCCTGGATTCCGGTAACCCATATCTCAGCGTTGCATGGCAGCGGGGTAGGCGGATTGCTCGACGCGGTGACGGAGATTTACGAGGCAGGCCGGTTCGATGTTGGCACCACGCTGCTGACGAAACTGCTCACCAATATGGTCAGCGCCCACGCGCCACCCTCCGTAAGAGGCAGGCAGATCAAGCTGCGTTTTGCGCACAAGAGCGGTGAGCATCCGCCGCGGATCGCCATTCACGGCAATCAGACCAAGGCCTTGCCGGCCAGCTACATCCGCTATCTGGAAAATGGTTATCGGGAGGCTCTGCGCCTGATCGGCAACCCGGTGGTGCTGGAGCTGAAAACGTCAGACAACCCCTACGCAGGCAAGAAGAACGAGCTCACACGCCGCCAGCAGCAACGGCGTAAGCGGGTCATGCGACACAAGAAGAAGTAGCCGGTCAGGGGTCCGCCGACTGCTCGTTGAACAACGCCATCACCATTGCCGGATCGACCCGATTGCCGTTCAGGCTCACCGACCAGTGCAGGTGCGCGCCCGTCACCCGACCGGTCGCGCCGACCAGACCCAGCACGTCGTTGCGATCCACGCTCTGACCTTCTGCGACGTCAATGCGGCTCAGATGGCACATCATGCTGATCAGGCCCTGACCGTGATCCACGAAAACCGTGTTGCCATTGAAGTAAAAGTCTCCGGTCAGGCTGACGATGCCCGGGGCGGGATTGAGGATGGGGGTGCCCTCGACCGCGGCGATATCCAGGCCTGAGTGAGGCGAGCGGGGCTGTCCGTTCAACACCCGGCGGCGGCCGAATGAGCTCGACAGCGGGCCGTCCACAGGTTGCACGAACGGTAGCGGTGATTCCGCCTGCTCGCTGAAACGGGCGTACTGTGCCCGCATCCGTGCACTTTCCTCCCGGATCCTGACCAGATCCTCCTCCAGAGGATTCACCATGCGTGGGTTTTCGATGGTCAGGTGCTGCTCGGTATAGGTCTTTTCCGTCACGGTGAACTGACGCCACTGGTGGGTCCCATCGGCGCGCTCGACCCTGAGCCTGTGCGTACCGGGTTCTGCGTTCAAATGAATGCCGACCACGGCGACCTGGCGGTAAATGAGTACGGGCTGATCCCGATAGCGGACGCTGACGACGTCCTCGGGCAGCGGGTGCAGGTAGAGACCGCCGGGGACGCTCTCGGCGGTATACGCCGCTTGGCTGTACAGGGCTGCGCAGAACAGCGTCAGGCAGAGCAGGTTCAATCTGTGCATGTCAGGGACTTCCTCAGGCCGGTGAATCCAGATCCGGGGCAGCGAGCGGTGGCTCTGGTTCGATGCCATCCACGGTGAGCCTCAGGCTGCCGTCAGCGAGCAATGCCTGAATGGTTGCGCCGGTTTCTGCGTCAGCGACACTGGTGATCGTCCGCCGTCGCCCGTCCGCAGCCCGCTCGTCATGGGCGAGCACGGCGTAGCCCCGACTGAGCGTATTCAACGGGCTCACTGCCGTCAGGGCTCTAACGGTGCTGGCAAGTGTCCGCTGCCGGCCGTTCAACTGATTGCTCTGGGCGCCGGCCAGCCTTCCGCCGAGGGCAGACAGGGTGCGTGAATGCTCGGCGATCTGCCGAGCGGGGGCGAGCAGGCCGAGCGCCCGTCGGGCGCCGCCCAGACGGGTCTGGCGGTTGGTGTGGGTATTGGCCTGCGCACGCAGCAGCCGCTGTTCCAGCTCATCCACCTGCATCATCTTCTGCGAGATCTGAGTGGCCGGATCCAGCAGGCGCGCGTCGAGCGTGCGCACGGCCTGCCCGAGATAGCGGATCTCGTGGCTGATCGCCCGACCGAGTCGGCGCTGCAGTCCGCTCACATCAGCCTGCAGATCGGCCCGGGTGGGCGTGATCATCTCCGCCGCCGCCGATGGGGTCGGGGCCCGAACATCTGCCACGAAATCGGTGATGGCGAAGTCCGTCTGGTGACCGATGGCGGACACCACCGGATGTGGGCAGG
>Ga0316187_10001178_pt1 | contig 22175 bp, 19 predicted proteins | sample CroRivburrow1_MG_FD_204927 | JGI IMG/M metagenome (GOLD analysis project Ga0316187, IMG submission 204927) | Coastal sediment microbial communities from Maine, United States - Cross River worm burrow 1 | ecosystem: Environmental > Aquatic > Marine > Coastal > Sediment | place: USA: Maine...
TAACGCCACAGATTACCCCTGATGACAAGGTTATTATGGACCTGCAGGTCAGCAAGGACAGTGTCGGTGAGGTGGTGCTGGGTACGCCAAGTATCAACACCCGCAGTGTGACGACCCAGGTGCTGGTAGATAATGGTGAAACGGTAGTGCTTGGCGGTATCTACGAGCAGATCAAAAATGAAGGTGTTGAGAAGATACCGCTGCTGGGTGATCTGCCCCTGATTGGCGTGCTGTTTCGGCATAAATACAAGGTTGATGACAAGGCTGAACTGCTGGTTTTCGTAACTCCCAAGATTCTGAAGGAATCACTCAGCGCATCAACATCAAACCTGCTCAGTAGTCGTTAGGTTTTCGGTCGTCCTGAACAGGCGCCCCTGGTATCAGTGGCGCCTGTTGTATTTGGGGGTGGCTTGCTTTCACTGGGGTAATCTGCAAACCTGCATATCATGAATAAGCGCAATATCTTTTTGATAGGTTTGATGGGGGCGGGTAAAACGACTATCGGTCGTCACTTGGCCCGTAGCCTGGGCTGTGAATTCATCGATAGCGATCATGAAATTGAGCGGCGCACCGGGGCAGATATCCCCTGGATTTTTGATATCGAAGGTGAACAGGGGTTTCGCGAGCGTGAGCGGGCCGTGATCGATGATCTGTCGCAGCGCCAGGGTATAGTTCTGGCCACAGGAGGTGGCGCAGTTCTGGATGCTGGTAATCGCCGACATCTGGTCTCCCGGGGTATGGTGGTATATTTACGGGCATCAGTCGATCGTCTGGCGCAACGCACAGCAATGGACAGGAATCGACCGTTATTGCAAACGGATGATCCAGTTCAGCGTCTGCAGCGGTTGTTTGACGAGCGCGACCCATTGTATCGTGAAATCGCTGATTTTATCGTTGATACCGATAATCGGAATGTGTCTAATAGTGTTAAATTTATCATCAATCAATTTAATAAACTGGCCCTGAATGAAGAGTCCCGTGGTGAGCGCTGACATATACCTCTGTGCGGGTGGAATGGAACCGTTATGAAAACGTTAACAGTCGATCTCGGTGATCGCGGTTATCCGATATATATTGGTACAGGTCTGCTGGATCAGGATGATCTGCTGCAGCCCCTGGTTCAGGGCCGGCAGATTATGATTGTTAGTAATGAAACTGTAGCCCCGTTATATCTACAAAGCGTAAAAGCTACCTTGCAGGACTCTCAGGTTGAGACGGTTATCCTGCCTGATGGTGAACAGTACAAGACATTAACGATATTAAATAACATTTTTGATGCCCTGCTGGAGGCGCGTTTTAATCGTGGCTGCATCGTGCTGGCACTGGGTGGTGGTGTGGTGGGTGATATGGCCGGTTTTGCTGCCGCCTGTTATCAGCGCGGTGTCGATTTCATCCAGATCCCGACGACATTGCTGGCGCAGGTTGATTCCTCGGTGGGGGGTAAAACCGGAGTCAATCACGCGCTGGGTAAAAATATGATTGGCGCTTTTTATCAGCCCCAATGTGTCATTGCAGATACCCGGGTGTTAAATACGCTGGATGATCGGCAGTTACGTGCCGGTATTGCTGAGGTCATTAAATATGGCCTGATACGGGATCAGCGTTTTTTTGACTGGCTGGAAACCAATATGGCTGCGCTGCTAGCTCGGGATGAAGATGCCCTGGCTTATGCGATTGAGTGCTCCTGCCAGAACAAGGCCGAGATTGTGGCCGCAGATGAACGCGAAGGCGGGGTTCGTGCACTACTTAATCTTGGACATACCTTCGGCCATGCTATCGAGACGGGTATGGGTTATGGCAGCTGGTTACATGGGGAAGCCGTTGCCGCAGGCATGTGTATGGCCGCAGATCTATCGCACCGATTGCAGCGTCTGGATGACCGGGCGCTAGCGCGCTGCCTGGGATTGATAAAGTTGGCCGGTTTGCCTACCAGAGCCCCCGCGGTCTTGTCCGTCGAGCGTATGCTCGAGTTAATGGCAGTGGATAAGAAGGTTCAGGATGGCCAGGTTCGCCTGGTACTGCTTGATGCCATCGGGCAGGCCCATGTCGATGGCAGTTATGATCCGGCCTTGCTGCGCGAAACGCTGACGGCCATGCGGGTATAAGCCATGAAACGTATGCCGATGCCGGAGTTACAGTCCTATGCGGCTTGCGATGACAATTCATTCGGACGCACGTTCCCCGAGCCCCGCCCTGATTATCGCAGCGAATACCAGCGTGATCGTGATCGTATCGTTCATTCAGCAGCCTTCCGGCGGCTTGAATATAAAACCCAGGTTTTTGTGAATCATGAAGGTGATATGTTTCGCACCCGTTTGACCCATTCAATTGAAGTTGCACAAATAGGGCGTTCGATTGCCCGGGTGCTTGGTATTAACGAAGATCTGACTGAGTCGATTGCCCTGGCCCATGATCTGGGTCACACCCCATTCGGTCATGCGGGGCAGGATGCACTGAATCACTGTATGAAGGACTTTGACGGCTTTGAACATAACCTGCAATCGTTGCGAGTGGTTGATGAGCTGGAAGAGCGTTATGCCGAATTCAGTGGTTTGAACCTGACCTTTGAAACCCGTGAGGGTATTCTGAAACACTGCTCCCTTAAACGAGCAGCCGAATTAGGTGATCTGGGGCGACGTTTTATCGATGGCCGACAACCGGGGCTTGAGGCGCAGCTGGTCAATCTTGCAGATGGCATTGCCTATAATAATCATGATGTCGATGATGGACTGCGTTCAGGTTTGCTGACAATCGAACAACTGGCCGAAGTTTATCTGTTTCAGGAGCAGTATGATATTGTCAATAGCGCCTACCCGGCTTTGTCCCAGCGTCGAGTCATTCATGAAGTTGTGCGGCGTATGATCAACCGGCAAGTGACTGATTTGATCGAAACCACTAGGGCACGAATTGCGGCGCTGGCACCCCGGACACTTGAAGACGTGCGCAATGCCGGTAAGCCACTCATTGGTTTTAGTGATGAGATGGCGGAACATAATCAATCGCTGAAAGTTTTCCTGCGTAATCACCTGTATCAGCATTACAAGGTGCGGCGCATGAGCAAAAAGGCCGACCGGATTATTTCATCGTTGTTCAAGGCCTTTATTGATGATCCTCGCTTGTTGCCGCCTGATTATTTTGATCGCCTTAATTCGCCCGATCAGCAACAGGGTGATGCAGGTCGTACCCGAATAGTGGCGGATTATATCGCCGGCATGACGGATCGTTTTGCAATTGGTGAATATGAAAGAATGTTTGATCCGGGACAGCTAACATAAGCAGGATGGCTATGGTTCGTCATATGTCTCCTTTTGACTCTGTCAGTTTTAATTACTTGCATAGTGTGTAAAAGATCGTTTATATGCATATATATCTGCAAACTATGGGTACTGATGATTGTGCACCACGTTATTACCACCTGATTTTGCAGGAGGAATTACTGGGTGGCTGGTCCCTGATGCGTGAATGGGGGACCCAGGGTAGCCGCGGGCGCAGCAAACGTGAGGACTTTGCCAGCCGTAGTGAGGCTGAGCAGGTTATGGCGGCCTATCGGGACGCGCAGCTGCAACGAGGATATCAGGTTGTTTATGTTCAGGGAGAGGGGACCTCAGGTTAATGTTCGACAAGTTCCTGTCAAAAAGCACTAAACCCCAGGCTGTGGATGATGCCACCGCGCGAAAGCCGTTCCCGGAGCACGATGGGGACCAGTATTTTGCCGGAGATGCCGGTCGCGTTCAGCGCCTGAATCTACTCGCTCACCTGGTGCCCTATGGCGGCGTGTTGCTGGTGCTGGGCGAGAGCGGTGTTGGTAAAACGGCGTTGCTGCGGCAATTGCTCATGCGCGCCAGTGATTCCTGCCGTATCTGTCAGCTTAGCGCCAACGCCTGTATTGACCCGCGCCAGGCATTACATGAAATGCTGGAATGTTTCGCCTGGCAGGCCGATGCCGACCGTAGTCTTGGTGGTGCCCAGTTGCGGATATTACGTGAACACCTGGGCATACTCCGTCGCAATGGTTATGCGCCGGTGCTGGTTATTGATGATGCCGATGCCCTGTCGGATACGGTGTTTGGTGTGCTCGAGCAATTATTTGATGGTGACAGTGCTGACCTGCTGACCCTGGTTCTGGCAGGTGAAGCAACTTTGAAAAAGCGTTTGGCCAGCCCCCTCTTACAACCATTAAATGCCCATGTAACCCATGAGATTGAATTGTCACCTTTTTCAGCCGAGGAGCAGGCCGATTATATTCGTCAACATATGGAATGGGCAGGTATCGATGGCATGGGCCCATTTCAACCATCGGCACTAAAGTTTATCTATGTGGCATCGCGGGGTGTTCCGCAACGTATTAATGAGCTGGCCAGGGTTTTTTGGGCGAATAAAAAACCGGAAGGAGATGCCGCGCAAAACACCCATTCCTGGTTAAGGGCTCCGTGGTTACGACAGTTGCGTTATATTTTGCCTGTGGTGGCGATCAGTTTAACCGCCGCCATTTTTCATGAGGAGATTCGCACCCGCCTGTTTCCTGCGCCCGTGCCATCCCTGGCTGATAAGACTGCAGAAACCGGGTCGCTTGTAGCTGAAAACGATGAACAGCACGTTGAGCAGCTGGCACAGAGTCCCCTTGTGCAGCCGCCGCCGCTGGCGTCTGCCAGTACCAGGCGGCAATCGATAATGCAGGAGAAAATGGATACTGCCATCGTGGCGGCCGCTGCCGATAAGCCTGTCAGCTTATCGGGGCCCGATCCGGTAATAGTTTCCACGCCTGAAACCATGCCGATCGTGTCCTCAGCGAAAATAGAAGGGCCGGCATCATCAGTAGCCGTGCCGGGGCATCCTGTGGACATTGCAGCGACTAACACCTCCGCGTCGTTGACGGCTAAGGCGGATAGTGATGAAAAAGTAAGTCCGGAGTTATCCGGGCGTGAAGCAAATGGTGCGGCTGAAGCCCCGCCAATAAGTGGAAACGAGACCGCAAAGACATTAGCCGAAACAGAGCCCCGGAGACAGGATGTCACAGAGGCGGCTGTCAAGGCGGTCGCCAATAACGTGGCAGGAGCCAGGGTCGCTGAACGAGCGGGCGGGAAACCGGCAGCAGCGGCCGCTAGCGAACGTGATGATAACTGGTGGTTGGCGCAACCGGCCGGGCAATACGCAGTACAGTTACTGGCCATGGAAGACCGGGTGGTGAAGGCGTATATCGAGCGATATAAATTGGCGGGCAGGGTGGCGACGTTTCATGTTCGGGGTGGAAAACAGGCGTTACTGGCGGCTGCCATGGGCCCGTTTGTCACCCAGGCCGAAGCCAGTGCGGCCGCACAGCAACTGCAGCAACGTCTGTCAGGAGTCAAGCCCTGGGTGAGGACTGTCGGGTCGATTCATGAGGCCGTTGCCTCTTACCGCAGCCAGCAAAGTCCAGACTGGTTGGCCCGGGTGTACCAGCATGAACAACAACTGTTACAAGAGCCGCCGCAGCATTTTGCCGTACAGTTAATGGCTATGGATCAGGAGGCTGTGACCGGTTTTGTAACAAAAAACGGGTTGGCCGATCAAGTTGTCTATTTTCGAACCCGTTCCAGCGGCCAGGAATTATATGCGGCACTATTGGGTTCTTTTCCCAGTCGTCAACAGGCCCTGGCTGCCGGCCATGAATTATCCCGTCAGACGAAGGGGGTGCGCCCCTGGGTGCGCAGCCTGGCATCGGTGCAGCAGGTTATTCGGAGCAACCACGACCATCCACGGTGATTTATTGTTATCGCCTGATAGGCGATAAAATTCTTTAACTGCTTGATTAAAATCGTATTTCTGATAGTCTCCAGCGATTACCCTTTTAGTGCTGATATTGAACAGTGGCGTACCTGTGAGTATAATCTGTCTGTTTCGCCCGCGATCCGGGTGGGTGCTTGTTAGGCCGCCGGGGCGTGGACACGTTCTGTATATAGTCTGTGAAATCCAGAAATGACTATTGGCAGTGCCTGGCCAGATCACAGGGCAGGGTACGAAGGGCGACTATTCCCGGATGGTCGTTAGTGGTTTCCCGGCAGTATTTATATGTGTTACCCCTGATTGCGGGGGTGCAACCAACAGCTCCATGAAGACGGAAAGATTGCAATGATGGATAAAACTAGTCGTTCCTTGCGGCCCAGCCAGCAGGGTTTATATAACCCGGCCAACGAACATGATGCCTGTGGGGTCGGTTTTGTTGCTCACGTTAAGGGACAAAAAAATCATAATATTGTTGCCCAGGGCTTGCAGATACTCGAAAACCTGACCCACCGTGGTGCAACGGGCGCCGACCCGCTGGCCGGTGACGGTGCCGGTATCCTGATTCAGATGCCGGATGCCTTTCTGCGACGTGAGACACAGGCCCATGGTATCAGCCTGCCGGAACCCGGAGAGTATGGTGTGGGCATGCTGTTTTTGCCTCAGAACGATCAGGTCAGGGATAAATGCGAGCGTATTATAAAAGAATGTATCGAATCTGAAGGTCAGGGATTTTTAGGTTGGCGCGATGTGCCGACCTGCAATGACGGGCTTGGTGAGGGCGTCAAGGCTGTAGAGCCTTATGTACGGCAGGTGTTTATCGCGCGGGGACAATCCTGTGCCGATCAGGATGCCTTTGAACGCAAGCTATTCGTTATTCGCAAGCGTGCCGAACATGCCATACAGGCCCTGAAGCTGGATGAAATGTTTTATGTGCCGTCATTGTCCAGTCGTCTGCTGTCTTACAAAGGCATGTTGCTGTCTGATCAGGTGGGGGAATATTTTCCGGATCTGAAAGATGAGGCCATGGTGTCCGCCCTGGCCCTGGTTCATCAGCGTTTTTCGACCAACACCTTTCCTTCCTGGGATCTGGCGCAGCCATTTCGAATGATTGCCCATAACGGTGAGATTAATACTGTACGCGGCAATGTCAACTGGATGGCGGCACGGCGTCACTCCATGTCATCCCAGGTATTGGGGCGTGACCTCGACAAATTGTGGCCGCTGATTGACGAAGGGCAGTCTGACTCGGCCTGTTTTGATAATGCACTGGAATTGCTGGTGGCCGGTGGTTATTCAATGGCCCATGCGATGATGCTGCTGATACCCGAAGCCTGGGCCGGTAATCCTTTAATGGATGAGAAGCGTCGCGCCTTTTATGAATACAATGCCGCTTTGATGGAGCCATGGGATGGGCCAGCGGCCGTGGCCTTTACCGACGGCCGCCAGATCGGTGCGACCCTGGATCGCAATGGTCTGCGTCCGGCCCGTTATCTAATTACAGATGACGATCTGGTTGTTATGGCCTCTGAAATGGGTGTGCTCGATATTCCACAGGAAAAAATCGTCAAGAAATGGCGTTTACAGCCGGGCAAGATGTTTCTGATCGATATGGAGCAGGGGCGGATTATTGATGACGCCGAACTTAAAACCGAGCTGGCCAATGCCCAGCCCTATCAGCAATGGCTGGATGACACCCAGATCCTGCTCAATAACCTGCCGGGTGCTGCCGCAGGTGATGGCTGTGATGAAGATACCCTTCTCGATCGTCAGCAGGCCTTTGGCTATTCACAGGAAGATCTGAAATTCCTGATGACACCGATGGCGGTGACGGGACAGGAGGCGACCGGTTCAATGGGTGCTGATAATCCGGTGGCCGTGTTATCGAACAAGGCCAAGCCGCTGTTTAATTACTTCCAGCAAAATTTTGCTCAGGTTACCAATCCGCCCATCGACCCGATTCGTGAGGAGCTGGTGATGTCGCTGGTATCCCTGATCGGACCACGACCCAATCTCCTGGGTCTGGACGAGGCCGGTAGTCATGAGCGTCTTGAGGTCCACCAGCCGGTATTGACCAACGAAGACCTCGAGCGCATCCGTCATATACAAGACCATACCGATGGTGCTTTCCGCACCAGGACGCTGGATATATGTTATGCCGCTGATCTGGGGGCTGGCGGAATGGATGCCGCGCTGAGCAATCTGTGTGCCCAGGCTGAACAGGCAGTTAGTGATGGTCATAACATTCTGATTCTTTCAGATAGCAGTGTGAGTGCCGCACGCCTGCCGATTCCGGCCCTGTTGGCAACGGCCGCCGTCCATCAGCACCTGGTGCGTACCGGTTTGCGTACCGAAGCCGGACTGGTTGTTGAAACCGGTGCGGCACGCGAGGTACATCATTTTGCCATGCTGGCCGGTTACGGTGCCGAAGCCGTCAATCCCTATCTGGCCTTTGAGACATTAACCTCATTATGCGGACAGTTTCCGGATGATGTTGATAATGCGGAAGCTCAGAAGCGTTATATCAAGGCGGTTGGCAAGGGGCTGTTGAAGGTGATGTCGAAGATGGGTATCTCGACTTACCAGTCATACTGCGGGGCACAGATATTTGATGCTGTGGGTTTATCCAGTAAGTTTGTGCAGCGCTTTTTTACCGGTACCGCAACCACTATTGAGGGCGTCGGACTTGCCGAAGTCGCTGCCGAGGCAGCACAGTGGCATCGCGATGCCTATGGTAATGCACCGATCTATCGTGAGGCATTGGATGTGGGTGGTGATTATGCCTACCGCATTCGTGGGGAGGCCCATGCCTGGACACCAGATAGCATTGCCAAGCTGCAGCATGCGACCCGGGCCAATGATTACAGAACCTATGCCGAGTTTGCGCGGCAGATTAATGAACAGAATGAAGGCTTGACAACATTGCGTGGTCTGTTCTCATTCAAGAAGTCTGATACCCCCGTGCCACTGGATGAAGTTGAACCGGCGGCCGAGATAGTTAAACGTTTTGTTACGGGTGCGATGTCATTCGGCTCTATTTCATATGAAGCTCACAGCACGCTGGCTGTGGCCATGAATCGCATTGGTGGCAAGTCCAATACCGGTGAAGGTGGTGAAGAGCCGGAGCGTTTTGTGCCGCTGGCAAACGGCGATTCCATGCGCTCAGCCATCAAGCAGGTGGCTTCCGGACGTTTTGGTGTAACTACTGAATACCTCGCGAATGCCGACGATATCCAGATCAAGATGGCGCAGGGTGCCAAGCCTGGTGAAGGTGGTCAGTTGCCGGGCCATAAAGTTAATGATGTTATTGCCCGTGTCCGTCATTCAACACCGGGCGTAGGTTTGATATCACCACCACCGCATCATGATATTTATTCGATCGAAGATCTGGCCCAGCTGATTTTTGATTTGAAAAATGTAAACCCTGCTGCCCGTATCAGCGTCAAGCTGGTGTCCGAAGTGGGTGTTGGTACTGTTGCGGCTGGTGTTTCCAAGGCCCATGCCGACCATGTCACCATCTCGGGTTTTGATGGTGGTACCGGCGCCAGCCCGTTGACATCGGTCAAACATGCCGGTTCACCGTGGGAGATTGGCCTGGCCGAAACACATCAAACGCTGGTGATGAATAAATTACGCGGCCGTATCGTGGTGCAGGTCGATGGTGGTATGCGTACCGGTCGCGATGTCGTTATTGGTGCCCTGCTGGGAGCTGATGAGTTTGGTTTTGCAACGGCACCTTTGATTGTCGAAGGTTGTATTATGATGCGCAAATGTCATCTGAATACCTGTCCGGTGGGTGTTGCCACTCAGGATCCGGTGTTGCGCAAACGTTTTACTGGTAAACCTGAACACGTAGTGAATTATTTTTTCATGGTTGCTGAAGAAATTCGCGGCCTGATGGCCAAACTCGGTTTCCGTACCTTTAATGAGATGATCGGTCGCAGCGACATACTGGATATGCGTGATGCCATTGATCACTGGAAGGCCAAAGGTCTGGACTACTCTCGTATCTTTCATCAGGTCGATGCCGGCCCGGATGTAGCGGTTTATCACTGTGAGGAACAGGATCACGGCCTGGACAAGGTGCGTGACAACGATCTGATAAGACAGGCGCAACCGGCATTAAAAAATGGCACCCCCGTCAAGATTGATACGCCGATTGTGAATGTTGATCGCAGTTTTGGCACGATGTTGTCCGGCCGCGTGGCCGAGCGGTACGGGCACCAGGGTTTGCCTGAAGATACTATCCATATCACGGCGCGGGGTATTGCCGGTCAGAGTTTTGCGGCATTCACGGCCAGGGGGGTCAGTATTGACCTGATCGGTGAGGCCAATGACTACGTCGGCAAGGGTTTGTCGGGTGGTCGCCTGGCGATCTATCCGCCGCCGGAGTGTCCGATTGTTGCCGAGGATAATATTATCGTTGGTAATACAGTATTGTACGGCGCCATTAGTGGTGAATGTTATTTCCGCGGTGTTGGCGGTGAACGTTTCGCTGTGCGTAACTCCGGCGCCACAGCCGTTATCGAAGGTGTTGGTGATCACGGTTGTGAATACATGACCGGTGGTATCGTGGTGGTGCTGGGCCCAACCGGACGTAACTTTGCTGCCGGCATGAGTGGTGGTATTGCCTATGTGCTGGATGAAGCAGGGGATTTTGAGATGCGCTGCAATCTGGCCATGGTTGACCTGGAGCCGATCCCGGCCGAGGATGAGGCTTCGGCGGCCCTGGAGCAGGGCGGCGAGCTGGAAGGGCATGGCCGTGTAGATGTGAGCCATGACATGACCCGTTTCGACGCTGTGCGCCTGCGCAGCCTGATTGAAAAACACAAACACTATACCAACAGTGCGCGCGCCGAACAGATTCTGACCAATTGGGATCAGTATCTGCCGCGCTTCGTCAAGGTGATGCCGGTTGATTACCGCCGGGCACTGCAGGAAATGAAACAGAAGCAGGCCGCCGAAGCGGTTGCCAGCACTAAGGGAGGTCAGTAGTCTGATGGGCAAACCTACCGGATTTTTAGAAGTGATGCGTCAGGACCGGGCTTACAAACCGGTGGCTGACCGCGTGCAACATTACCAGGAATTTGTTATTCCGCTGAGTGACAAACAGCTCAGTGAGCAGGGCTCACGTTGCATGGATTGTGGTATCCCGTTTTGTCATGAGGGTTGTCCTATCAATAATATCATTCCGGACTGGAATGATCTGGTCTATAAAGGTCAGTGGCGTGAGGCCCTGACAGTATTACATTCGACCAATAATTTCCCGGAATTTACCGGCAGCATTTGCCCGGCGCCCTGCGAAGCGGCATGTACTCTGAACATTGTCGACATCCCCGTCACTATCAAGACGATAGAATGCGCCATTGTTGACCGTGGCTGGGAGGAAGGCTGGGTCGTTCCGCAACCGGCGCAACATAAAACCGGTAAGACGGTTGCCGTTGTGGGTTCCGGACCGGCCGGTATGGCCTGTGCACAACAGCTGGCGCGCGCCGGCCATAGTGTCACCCTGTTTGAGAAAGAAGATCGTGCCGGTGGCCTGCTGCGTTATGGCATCCCGGACTTCAAATTCGAAAAGGGTGAGATTGATCGCCGTCTGCAGCAAATGCAGGCTGAAGGCGTCGAGTTTCGTACCTCCTGTCACATTGGCGTCGACATCAGTTTTCAGCAACTGCAGGATGATTTCGACGCCATTGTCCTGAGCGGTGGCAGTGAGAAGCCGCGTGACCTGCCTGTGCCAGGACGTGAACTGGAGGGTGTGCACTTTGCCATGGACTTCCTCAGGCAGCAGAACAAACGCGTAGCCGGGGATGCCATTGCGGAAGATATCAGCATCCTGGCCGAGGGCAAACATGTGGTTGTTATCGGTGGCGGTGATACCGGCTCCGACTGTATCGGTACCTCAATCCGTCAGCGTGCAACCTCGGTAACGCAGATCGAGATTATGCCTAAACCGCCTGAACGCGAAGACAAGGGTTTGACCTGGCCTGAATGGCCCAACAAGATGCGCACCTCCAGTTCGCAGCAGGAAGGTGTTGAGCGTGACTGGAGCGTGGCCACAAAATCATTCGCCGGAGACAATGGCAAGGTGAATACCTTGCATGCTGTCCGTGTTGAATGGCAACAGGATGCCAACGGTGCCTGGCAGATGCAGGAAGTGGCGGGCAGCGAGTTTGAACTCAAGGCCGACCTGGTGTTGCTGGCCATGGGTTTTGTGCACCCGGTGCATGAAGGTTTGCTACAGCAGTCGGATGTGAGCCTGGATGGCCGCGGCAATGTGCAGGCCGACACCAACAATTACCAGACCTCGATTAAAAAGGTGTTTGCCGCCGGTGATATGCGGCGCGGCCAATCACTCGTCGTTTGGGCCATCCGCGAGGGTCGTCAGGCCGCCCGGGCGGTGGACGAATTTCTCATGGGCCATTCAGAGTTACCACGATGACAATATTACAGAATGATCGCCTGTTGCGCGCGCTGTTGCGCCAACCGGTCGATAAAACACCGGTATGGATGATGCGCCAGGCCGGTCGTTACCTGCCTGAATATCGCGCCACACGCGAGCGGGCCGGCAGTTTTATGGATTTGTGCATGAATCCGGACCTGGCCTGCGAGGTGACCCTGCAACCCCTGGAACGTTATCCGCTGGATGCCGCGATCTTATTTTCGGACATATTAACCATTCCCGATGCCATGGGCCTGGGGCTTACCTTTACTACAGGCGAGGGCCCGCGTTTTGAACGACCTGTGCGCAGCCAGGCCGATGTTGATGCCATTGGAATACCCGATCCGGATCATGAGTTGCGTTATGTGATCGATGCCGTGCGTGTGATTCGGCGCGAACTGAATGGCCGTGTCCCCCTGATTGGTTTCTCGGGCAGTCCGTGGACACTGGCTACCTATATGGTTGAAGGCAGTGGCACCAAGGAGTTTGCCAAGGTCAAGGGCATGATGTTTGATGCCCCGCAAACACTGCATCAATTGCTCGACAAACTGGCACAGTCCGTGATCAGTTATCTGAATGCCCAGATTGCTGCCGGTGCCCAGGCCGTTATGGTTTTTGATACCTGGGGTGGCGTGTTGACGCCGCGTGATTATCGTGAATTTTCACTACGGTATATGCAGCAAATTGTTGCTGGTGTGCAGCGCAGCAGCGAAGGACGCCAGGTACCGGTGGTGCTGTTTACCAAGGGTGGCGCGGCCTGGCTGGAAGATATGGCCGCAACCGGATGTGATGCGCTGGGTGTTGACTGGACCATCGACCTGGCAACAGCCCGCGCCCGGGTTGGCGATCGTGTGGCCCTGCAGGGCAATATGGATCCCTGTGTTCTTTATGCATCACCGGAACGTATTCGTCAGGAAGTAGCGACGGTACTGGAAAGTTTTGGCAAAGGGCCGGGTCATGTCTTTAATCTTGGTCATGGTATTCATCAACATATCAACCCGGAACATGCCGGCGCGTTTATTAACGCTGTGCATGAGCTGAGCACCCCTTATCATCAGGTGCCTGCAGCACAGGAGGCCTGATGATGGATGACATCATGGATATGCCCAGCCCGTTTGCCTCGTCGCAGACACCACCCAGGCTGCCACAGGAATTCGACAAGCTGCGCCATATGGAAGCCTTTTCCGAGGCCATGTTTAATCGCATCATCGACTTTCAGGAAAAACAGCATAAGGCCTGGGATGACAGCCAGTCTTTCGCTGACCGTATCAAGGACTTGCCGCTGCATGCGCTGATCTTCAGCAATCCCGATCGTGATCCACAACAGTTTGCTACAACCATTGCCCCGTTTTATCCCTTGCGCGGTGAGATGCAGCAGATCGCGCACTGTATTAAACAGCTCGGTGCTCAGCCACGTGTCTGTGATTTACATCCGGGTAACGGTTTTGTTGGTAGTTTGCTGGCCCGTGAAGGTGTTGATGTGGTTGGGCTGCGAGATCCGGAGTCCAAACCCAATCAAATCGCATCATTTTATGATGCCGATTTTTATCGTTTTATCGATACCGATCTGAGTTCGCTCGCATGTGATGCCGTTTTTTCGGCCTGGATGCCATCAGGAAAAAACCTGACGCCGGCGATAATTGCCCGGCGCCCGAAAATGATCATTTTTATACATACCGATCATATCGACGAGTCGAGTGACCAGGCCCAGACCGGAACCAGCGAGGCCTTTGTTAACCTGCCGTCACACTATAAACAAATATTGGACTGGAGCATTGAACGTCCCCAGGACCTGTTGCATGAGATCTGGCCCGAGTTGACGGCCAGCATCGCCGAGACCCGCCAGGTACGTATCTATGCCGATGAACCCTGGCATGATATCGATACGGGTGCAGCGCTGGAGCCACAACAACCGTATGCTTGGGAAAAGGACCTTGATATGGCACTAACGGCCTATCAGGCCAAAATGATGCTGCGCGAACAGGGTTACCCGGTCTGATCGTCTACATGAGGACACTGCGCACATTGTTCCTGGTGTTGGCTGGCGTCTTGATACTTTCGGCCTGTGCAGAAGCGCCCCAGACCGATGAGGAATCGGCGGCATTGATAGAACGTTATTTTAAGGCCCAGCAGGATGGCGATATCAAGACCGCCGCAGCCATGTATCCCCTTGAGCAACAGCAGCAATGGCTGTCTTTTTTGCAGCAGGCCGTCAATGATCGCGGCCGGGTCAGTCAATACGTCATCGAGTCTATTGAGCCCAACACCGTTTATAGTGGCAAGTTTTATCTGGCTACCGTCAGAGTCAATGGTGGCGCCGCGGAAGAAGAAAACGCCGGGTCGATTGAAATGGTCACGGCTTTTCGTAAGCTGGGGGTAGACCAGACCTTTATCGTTTCGCACAAGATCAGATCACTGCACTAATCAAATATTTTTTAGTATTCAGCGGGACTCATGGTATGCAGGTCTGCCCTGCGATCCAGGCGCCGATAACTGATTGCCTCAGTAAGATGATTTTTATCAATCGTCTGGGCATGATTAAGATCGGCAATCGTTCGCGCCACTTTCAGGATGCGGTGATGGGCGCGTGCCGACAGGCCTAATTGTTCGCAGGCGGATTCCAGTAATTGCTGCTCGGCAGACTGTAAACGACAGTGATGTCTGATATCCTGCACCGTCATCCTGTGATTGGCCTTGCCGCAGCGTTGTAATTGCTGTTGTCGTGCCCGTTGTACCTGTTGGCGCACCGTCGTGCTATCAGGCTGATTGTTACGCGGTTGTTGCAGGGCGCCGGCCGCTAATGGCGGTACTTCAATATGCATATCTATACGATCTAGTAAGGGACCCGAAACGCGCGCGCGATAACGTGCCACCTGTTCCGAGGTGCAATGACAACGGCCGTTGCTGGCACCCAGATAACCACAGGGGCAGGGGTTCATCGCGGCAATCAATTGGAAGCGGGCCGGGAATACGGCCTGCTGTGTTGCACGCGAGATGTGGATGAGTCCCGATTCCAGTGGTTCACGCAAGACTTCGAGTACCCGCCGATCATATTCCGGTAATTCATCAAGAAACATTACACCATTATGGGCCAGTGAAATCTCGCCGGGTTTTGGATTGCTGCCACCACCGACCAGTGCCACACCGGAAGCGGTATGATGCGGGCTGCGAAAGGGACGTTGACGCCATAAAGCAGGGTCAAATCCCTGAAAACTGATCGAATAGATACTGGCCGTTTCGAGTGCCTCGGCTTCAGTCATGGCGGGTAATATACCTGGCAGACGACTGGCCAGCATGGTTTTGCCCGTACCCGGCGGGCCTATCATCAACAGGCTGTGGCCACCGGCGGCCGCAATCTGTAACGCCCGCTTGGCATGTTGCTGGCCCGCGATATCGGCGAGGTCATGGTCATTATGGCTTGCCGAAGAATGATGCTGTAACGCATTGTCAGGCACTAACGGCTGCTGCGGCTGAAGTAACTGCTGTTGTTGCAAATGGGCGCAGACGTCAAGCAGACTGGCGGCCGCATAAACAGTGGCGCCGCCTGCCAGGGCCGCCTCAGCGGCATTGGGCTCTGCAACGATCAACTGGCGACCGGCGTCACGGGCCTTGACTGACAAAGGCAGGATGCCGCGCACCGGACGTAATTCGCCATTCAGGGCCAGTTCAGCGGCAAATTCATAATGTCCCAGTTGTGTTGCCGGTATCTGCCCTGAGGCGGCCAGGATACCCAGAGCGATGGCCAGATCATAACGGCCACCATCTTTGGGTAGATCGGCGGGTGCCAGATTGATGGTGATGCGCCGGGCCGGGAATTCATAGTGGCTATTGAGCAGGGCGCTGCGGACGCGATCCTTGCTCTCCTTAACGGCGGTTTCTGGAAGACCGACGATGGACAGGCTGGGCAAACCGTTTGATAGATGAACCTCAACAGTAACCAGCGGTGCTTCGATGCCGCATTGAGCGCGGCTGTAGAGAATAGCAAGTGACATCAGTGTCGCCCTCTTTCAATCCATTGAAGTAACATCCAGACTTATAGCAGTCTGCTTTGTTGGTAAAGTGGCCGTCATCCAGACGGGTTGCAGGCAGCCAAGTAACGTAGCTCAAGGTCCGGAGTTTTACGCCTGATGCTTAAGCTGGGCCTCGAGATCGGATAGCTTTTTTTCCATGGCCTCAAGCTGGGCGCGGGTGCGGGCCAATACCTCTTTTTGTACATCAAGTTCTTCGCGTGTAACAAGATCGAGCTTGGCCAGGGTGCTGCTTAATACGGCATGCAGGTTTTTTTCGACATCCTGCTGCAGGTTGCGAACCCCTTCCGGCAACGCCTCTGTCAGGCGTCGGGCCAGGTCGTCAATGGTCTTGTGGTCTATCACGCGTGTATCCCCGTCTGGTCTTTTTATGCCACAAGCATACGAGAAATTTCACCCCTGTGCCATGTTTGGCATGTTGTTCATAGGCGCCCTGTTGTGGTGCGTCATAGCAATACGGCGATCCGCTTTGGTGCGAAAAATACGCGTTAATATCGGCAAAAATATTGTTACTCATTGTTTTTAAAGGGCTTATTAACGTTGGCATGGTCGCTGCAATGTCCTGGGTGTTAGTGATTCAATATTTTATGAGGGTACTGTTATGAAAATGGTTAGCGCAATAATCAAGCCTTTCAAGCTTGATGACGTCCGTGAAGCCCTGTCCGAGATTGGCGTGCAGGGTATCACCGTGACGGAGGTCAAAGGATTTGGGCGGCAGAAGGGGCATACCGAGCTCTATCGTGGGGCGGAATATGTCGTGGATTTTTTGCCCAAGGTAAAGATCGAGGCTGCGATTAGTGATGGCATGCTGGATCAGGTGATTGAGGCCATTAGCAAAACGGCCCAAACCGGAAAGATCGGTGACGGCAAAATTTTTGTCGCCAATCTTGAAGATGCCATACGTATTCGGACCGGTGAGGCCGGTGATGAAGCTTTATAGAGGACTGTAAAGATGGAAAATAATATTTTTGAATTACAGTACGCCATCGATACCTTTTATTTTCTGGTGATGGGTGCGCTGGTGATGTGGATGGCCGCCGGGTTTTCTATGCTGGAGGCTGGTCTGGTAAGGGCAAAAAACACGACGGAGATACTGACGAAAAATATCATGTTATTCGCGGTGGCCTGTACGATGTATTTGATTTGTGGTTACCACATCATGTACGACGGTGGTTATTTCCTGGCTGGGATTGCCGGCGGTGATACGCTGGTTGCGGATGCCTTGAAGACCTCGGCCGAGAACGGGTTTGGCGGTGATTCTGTTTATTCAGGTGCGTCCGACTTTTTCTTTCAGGTTGTGTTTGTCGCTACTGCCATGTCGATTGTTTCGGGTGCCGTTGCCGAACGTATGAAGTTATGGGCATTTGGTCTGTTTGCGATTGTCATGACCGGTCTGATTTATCCGCTTGAAGGAGCCTGGACCTGGGGTAGTGCTGATGTGTTTGGTCTGTATAACCTCGGTGACCTCGGTTTTTCTGATTTTGCTGGTTCGGGTATTGTGCATATGGCCGGTGCGGCGGCGGCATTGGCCGGTGTCCTGTTATTAGGGCCCAGAAAAGGCAAGTATGGTGCTGATGGCTCAATCAAACCTATCCCGGGTGCGAACCTGCCACTGGCGACACTGGGTACCTTTATTCTGTGGATGGGCTGGTTTGGTTTTAATGGTGGATCCGTACTGAAGCTGGGTGATATTGCTAACGCCAACTCGGTGGCCATGGTGTTCCTGAATACCAATGCCGCGGCGGCTGGTGGTGTCATTGTTGCCCTGATCGCGGCGCGGATGTTGTTTGGCAAGGCCGATCTGACCATGGCATTGAATGGCGCACTGGCAGGTCTGGTGGCCATCACGGCAGAACCCTCAACCCCGTCACCACTGGCGGCCACATTGATCGGTGGTGTGGGTGGTGCCCTGGTTGTCTTCGCTATCGTGGGGCTGGATAAACTCAAGATCGATGATCCCGTGGGTGCCATCTCGGTGCATGGTGTAGTCGGGATGTGGGGTCTGATGGCCGTGCCGTTGACCAATAGCGATGCCACCTTTACTGGTCAGTTGATCGGTCTGCTGACAATCCTGGTCTGGGTATTTGCAGCCAGTTTTGTGACCTGGATGATCATCAAGGCGATTATGGGTATTCGTGTCAGTGAGGAAGACGAATATGCCGGTGTGGATCTTTCTGAATGTGGTATGGAGGCCTATCCGGAATTTACCGGGGCTCAGGGCAGTGGCAAATAAGATTCCATTTGCACAAATAGCCTGATTTTAAGTCTTAGTAGTGAAGTTTTAATGACATAAACCCCTCTCCCTATGTCATTAAATGGGAACGGGTGGCCAGATAATGGCCACCCGTTTTTTTATATCCGCAGGGTGGTTATTTCAAATAACTATGGCTGCCATCGCAATAGGGCGGGGTTTTGGTATGTTTGCAACCACACAGCGTAACCAGGCCCGGTTTGTCCAGCGTAAATTCCAGCGGCGCAAAATCGGTGCCGGCATGTGAGCCATCACACAGGGGTTGCTGGCTGGAACGACCGCAGGTGCAAAAAAGATAAGTACCGGCCTCCATGGATTGTATATAAGGCGCCTTCTGCGGGACTTCAGGTTCTGACATGATGATCTCCAATTGATTATAATATGCGCTTCTTGTCTGTGGGCACACTGATTATCCTTCCAGGTGCGCCAGATAGCGTATCGTAGCAGGATAGTTCGTGCAGGCAAATCAATCGTGACGTTACAACATATTCGGGACAATGCTAACGCGCAGGTAACGGGGATTAATCATGGCGCCGGGTCCGATGTGTCGCTGCCGACCAATCAGCTTGATCTGGTGAAGTTGCAGGCCGGTGATCTGGCGCCAGTGACCCTGAGTGTAGCCGCAGGTGAATGTCTGGTGCTGGCCGGCGCATCTGGCAGCGGAAAATCACGCCTGTTACGCGTCATCGCTGATCTTGATGCGAGCATGGAAAACGCCGCGGGCCAGATTTTTCTGGGCGGGGTTGATCTGCTTCATTACAGTGGCCCTGAATGGCGCCGCCGTGTTGCCTATCTCGCGGCCGAGAGCCAGTGGTGGTTTGATGATGTTGCCGCACATTTCAGTATTATGCCCACACCGGAACAGATGCAGTCCCTGGGCCTGAAACCGGAATTGCTACAACAGGCCGTGAGCCGCCTGTCCAGCGGTGAACGCCAACGTCTGGCGTTATTGCGTTTACTGGTGCAGCAACCCCGGGTGTTGTTACTTGATGAACCCACGGCCAGTCTTGATCCAGAGGCGACTCGGGCCGTTGAGCAGCTTATTGCAGACTATCGTCAGCAGCATCAGGCCGCCGTCATCTGGGTTAGTCATGATGTGAATCAGGCCGGCCGGGTTGGGCAGCATTATTTTTATATCAATCAGGGTCGGGTGTGTGATCAGGGTGATGGCAGCACAAGGACAGAAGATGAATAGTATCGTACTGCTGTCCGCGACTGATCTGGCTCTGGCTGCCGTGTTGATTCTGGGGTTGGCGCTATTGTCCCTGTTGATGGGGCTGGGACTCATACGCTCATTAACAGTAGCGGCACTACGCACCGTAATCCAGCTGATCCTGATTGGTCTGGTATTGAAGGCCGTGTTTGCCCAGAGCGATCCGCTATGGACTGCAGTGATCGCCCTGACCATGTTGCTGGTGGCCGGGCGCGAAGTCATGGCGCGACAACACCGGCGCTTTGATGGTTGGTGGGGTATTGGTCTGGGCACCTCAGCCATGTTTATATCGACATTTTCAATTACGCTGCTGGTACTGCTGGTGATTATCCAGGCCGAACCCTGGTATGCGCCGCAATATGCCATCCCGTTGCTCGGCATGATGTTTGGTAACACGATGAATGGCATTGCCCTGGGGCTGGACCGGTTGACCCAGCAGGCCTGGCAGCAACGCGCCATTATTGAGGCCCGTCTGGCCCTGGGGCAGGATGCCCGGCAGGCCATCGCCGATATTCGTCGTGACAGTGTGCGCACCGGCATGGTGCCGATGATCAATGCCATGGCCACGGCCGGGCTGGTCAGTCTACCGGGCATGATGACGGGGCAGATCCTGGCCGGAGTCGACCCCGTAGAGGCGGTTAATTACCAGATCCTGATTATGTTTATGGTCACGGCAGGTACAGGATTCGGCACAATTGCCGCCATAGTACTAGGGGCCAGGCGTCTGTTTGATGAACGCCAGCGGCTCTGTCTGGGGCGTCTGAGTCCAGGCAGATATAGTTAATATATTCAATAAGTTATTGAACTATAGTTTGAAAAGAGGTTGGTATGCGAGCTATTGTAGCCCTGTTAATAGTCCTGATGATGGTGTCCGGTACCGCCTGGGCTCGTGGTGCCTATAAGTGGGTCGATGACGAGGGTGTGGTCCATTACAGTGACCGCATGCGCGGTGATCAGGCCAGTATTATCAATGTGACGATCAAGGAGCCGGAAGAAGGTGCCTCTGACGACGAATCCACCGAGGACAATGGAGAAGACAAGGACAAGGTCGCTGCAGATTCCAGGGCTCAGGCCGAGGCCGACAAAAAGCAGAAAAAAATCCGTAAGGCCAACTGTGCCAAGGCCCGCGAACAATTGGCGGCTAATGAAAACATGTCCCGTATGTACCGTTTAGATAAAAGTGGCAAACACGTCTATCTGAACGACAAGGAGCGTGGTGACGTGATCCGGCGTTCACTCGATGCCGTCAAATACTGGTGCGACTAAACGGTATAATCGATAGCAGATCTTTTTCCTTATAGCCTTAGCCCAGTGACCACTCACGCATAAACTGCGGTTGGGCCAGGGCTGCCCGGTGGATGTGTTCATTATAATAGCGCGTGGCAAAGTTGCGCCCGGCGCAGTCATCACCGCGGAAATTGTCCAGCGCGCCGTCCTTGCAGGTCATGGTGGCACTCCACCAGCCCGAAGGATAGACGCATTGGGGGAAGTTCAGGGTCAGGCTGGAGGCAAAACCGGCCTGCTGCATGGCTTGATGCATATCTTCGATAATCCGGCGATGAAACAGCGGTGATTCGCTTTGTTGCACCAGAATACCACCGGCCCCCAGGGCGCGATGGCAATCACGGAAAAACGGGGCCGAAAACAGGCCCTCCGCCGGACCGATCGGATCGGTGCTGTCAACGATGATCAGATCATAACTGCCGGCCGCGGCATCCTTGAGCCACTGGATACCATCGTCAAAATGGAGGCTGGCGCGCGGATCGTCATTGGCCGTGCACAGCTCAGGGAAATACTGTTCAGACAGGCGCGTGACCTGTTCGTCGATGTCGACCTGACAGGCTTCGATCACCGTGTCATGTTTCAGCACCTCCTGCAGCGTGCCGCAGTCACCACCACCAATGATCAGTACCCGCCGCGGTTTACTGTGACTGAACAGGGCCGGGTGAGTCAACATCTCATGGTAGAGAAAATTGTCACGGCTGGTCAGCATCACGCAGCCATCGATGACCATCAGGTTGCCAAAGGCCTCGGTGCTATAGATCTCAATCTTTTGATACGGACTCTGCACCGCTGCCAGTTTGTCCGTAATGCGTAGGGAGAAGGCCGAGCCGGCTTCAGCATAAACCTCGGTAAACCAGTTGTTGTCCAGTGCCATGTTATCCTCGCAGCAGTAAGTTAAGGCAGACCAGCCAGGCGGGCATTATAACAGCAAGCCGGCGGCGGCAAAGTATGATGATGTGCTTTGCCAGACCCGGTTCTGCTTGTAGAATGCCTTGTTATACCACCCTAAAGTTGCATGCTGAACAGAACAGCTTCGCCACAGGAACAGCCGATGACTCAATGGAACATTGCCAGGGCCCGCGATACCTACAGTATCAAACACTGGAGCGAAGGTTATTTTGATATTAACGAGGCGGGTCATGTGCTGGCCTGTCCGCGGCGTAGCAATGGTGGCACGATCGATCTATATGAATTGAC
>Ga0316187_10001180_pt1 | contig 22170 bp, 18 predicted proteins | sample CroRivburrow1_MG_FD_204927 | JGI IMG/M metagenome (GOLD analysis project Ga0316187, IMG submission 204927) | Coastal sediment microbial communities from Maine, United States - Cross River worm burrow 1 | ecosystem: Environmental > Aquatic > Marine > Coastal > Sediment | place: USA: Maine...
CATCCCATTTGCTTTATCCATGGAAAAACCTCTTTGGGGCTTTCTCTGATATTAATTGCGTAGGTCAACCGGCCTTTCACATTATGAATGAAATTATCCCCGGGTAATGTCATAGATTTTTCTTCTAATGAAGCTGTAATTTTCATAATCAAAACAATAACATTGCATACAACGGTCCGGCGCTATGCGGTGGGGCCATTTTTATGCCAATATAGTATCGAGATAGTAATAAAGCCAGAAAAATGGCCGGAAGGTTGAGATCGCGTCCCGTAGACCTGACGTATAGCGGATTGCTGTGCTTTCACATTTTCATTACTTGGTATTGGTAATTTATGTTGCTCATTGATGATGTGAGATTCAATCACTTAATTTTACAAATTCATCTATTAAATTATCTGTAAAATAGTCAACACTATTTGTAGGAAAGGCATTCACCATAACAACAACTGATACATGATATTTGGGCAAGTAAACCATGTATGTGGCAGAGCCTATATTTCCACCTCCGTGACCAAATGCATTTTCCCTGTTAACTATATTTGAAGTAAATAATTGTACCCCAAGTCCATATCCACGCATATTAAATGTTGGCTTAAATTCAATAAATTGGAGCATTTCATTCATTGATTCTTCTCCTAAAATATTCCCTTCAAACAAATAATAAGTCCATTTAGCTAAATCGATAGCTGTTGTGACAATTCCTGAAGATCCGTAAGTAATAGATTCGTGCGAAGCCCTTGGCTGAAAAGTTATATCCATTTCGGATGAACCATATTGAAAATTATCGCCAAATACATGTGCTTGATTTTCGGGTAAGCTATCGCCAAGACTTAAGTAGTAATTCTGTAAATTCAGGGGTTCCCATAAATATTTCTTAAATCCTGATAACAATGCTGAGCCTGTTGCTTTTTCAATTATCATTGCCATCAACAAGTAATTTGTATTAGAATATCCCCAACTCTCACCCGGTTGGAAATGAGGTTCATTTATGTATTCCAACACCTCTTCAGGAGTCCAGATCCTGGTTCTGTCCTTCTTTAACGCTTCCCATAAGTTATCGTTATTCCAGAACATGTAGATGCCACTTGTGTGATTTAATAATTGACGAATTGTAATATTCGAATCAATATGTGGATAAGCAGGCAACCATTTCGACAGCTTATCTTCTAACGATAAGGTTCCGTTTTCTACCAGCTTTAGCGCCAGAGCTGCAACAAAGTTTTTTGTTATACTGCCAATTCCAAACAACATATCCGGTTTCATTGAAACGGTATCATGAGAAATTCCGCTTGTCCCAACCCAAAGACTATCGGTATCGAAAACAATTGCAGCTGATACACCTCTTACATTAAATTTTTTTACTCCTTTATTAAGAACTTTCTGAAGTTTTTGCTCTAATGTTTCCTCTGATGAATCAGAACAAGCAGAGAAAATAAAAGCAAAAGTTAACAATAATAATATCCTCCGGCTATAATAATATATATCGAAATATTCTAATCCATTCATTTTTAATTAATCTTTTGACTCGTAAATGAATTTGAGACCATGATATAAACTTGGGTATGGAACATGTCCTTCATCCGGGTAAACATGAAAGTTATAATCAAGATTTTCATCTGATGAAATCACTCTCGTAAAGTTTATTATTTGCTCTTTAATAATTCCATCTGGGTCTAGAAAGTCCTTAGATCCATGTGTCAGGAAGATCTTCTTTGTTTCATTTTGCTTAGTCCTTAACATATCTTTTGTCAAGCTGATAAAATAATCCTCGCAATCAGGAAAACCAGCACTGCAAGCAATATAGGAATCAAATGAATCAGGGCTTGTAAGAAAATAATAGATCGTAAATATCGCACTTAATGATTGGCCACATAACAACTTCTCATTTGTTGTTCTGTAAGAGCTATTGATATGAGGGATTAATTCATTCTCAATAAACAACCTGAAATTTTCAGCGCCAGGTTCTGCCTGGAAGAAACCTGTTTTTACTGGCATCATATCCCTGTTTCTATCTGAATTTTCAATCATTACAACAATCATATCTGGAATATACTCTTCCATATATGCCAGCCTATGAATTACGCCAATTGTTTCAATAAATAGGTCTATATCTCCATCAAGTCGATAAATAACAGGGTAGGATTTTTCAGAGGAGTAATAATCATCAGGAAGTCTTATTAAAAACCTTCTGTTTTCATTCAAAGCTTCAGATTTGATGGAATCTTGAAATCCAATCTTTATTTCTTGACTAAATATTTTATTAGTCGACGTTATTGTCAATAAGATAAAAAATAGCATCGATCTCGAGCTGAAAATCCTATTCATAATTAATACTGTTTCTGTCTGAATTGCTGGTAACGGTTTCGGTTGGGAGGTGTTGCAGTCGTCAATATACTTCTCTGTCCAAGTTTAACTAAAGTTAATAAGTTAGCCTGAAATGTCAACATAATATTTGCTGCAATGCCTTCTTAGCCGTTGTTTTAAGATGTTTATTCCCTCTTGTATTCGTGTAGAAAACAATCATAACATTCATCACTCAATATCAAAGATTGCTCGGTGACCACGAATGTTTGTCGCCATTCGTTTCCATAGATAATAATTTCTTCATTCTCGGTTGAATAAATCGAGTTGTCAAGTTTTATAACGTAACTAAGATCATCCACCAAGCTACCGTCAACATATTTTTTGTAGCGATTCTTCGAGAATTCAATGGTGATTTGCTGACCAGTACTAGACGGTGTATTAGTCCCGCCGGCAAAGCCACCTGTCGATTTAACCCAAGTCCATGTGCCCAGTAAATTAGAATCAGGTTCGATTTTCTGGTCACAAGAAAGAAGGAGAGCGGTCAATAGAACAACAAATATTTTAATAGTCACTTTCATTAATTTATTAGACACTAAATTATGCCGCATGGTTGGAACAAATTGCTTACAACGGTGAGTATATGCGTGGTGGCGGACTTCGAAGCTCTTCACTATCAAACCGAGATGGTCTTTATGTGAGCTGTATACGTTTTTATATACAACTTTCCCCGCCATTACGAATGATACATTGTTGTACCTTCGTTATTCTAATTGTTCGAATTAAATACAGTTATTACAACATTTCCCTTTTTATGACCACTATCCACGTACCGATGTGCTTCGACCATTTCTTCCAATGGATATCGTCTGTCAATTACAGTTTTTAACTTCTCAGATTCACAAAGTTCTTTGAGGAATATTAAATCCTTTGGCTTAAATTTTAATCCATCTGATGAATTAAGTGCGTCAAGATAAATTCCGGTCTTTTTTAGAGACTTTTTTTGTTGTGAAGAAGCAATCTTTGATACTGAATCAAAGATAACATCATAAGCTTCATTGCTGTCGTTGAAATTCTCTTTGGTGTAATCAATTATCTTATCAGCCCCCAACGATTTTACCATTTCCAAATTTTTTGTACTACAAACACCCGTAACTTCTGCTCCAAAGTATTTGGCAAGCTGAACAGAGTAGGTACCCATACTTCCGGAAGCGCCATAAATAAGAACCTTTTGTCCATTCTGAATATTTGCTTTTCTAAGGATTAACAATGCGGTTAATGCTCCATTTGAAAGAGGTGCCACTTCTTCATAGGTCATGTTGTTTGGTTTTATGGCAAGAAGTCCATCCTCAGGCATACATTTATATTCCGCATAAGCACCAAACTTAAATCCCTGGTAAGCAGATGCAAAAATGTGATCACCTTTTTTAAATTTTTTAACATCTATACCTATATCAACAATCTCTCCAGCTATATCCATTCCAAGTATTTTATTTCTCGGACCTTTAAATCCCAGCATCAATCGCATTACTGGTTTGAAAAAGAAATCTTTAACGGGACCAAAACCTGGCTTTAAACTTCGAATTTTCGTGTCTCCAACATGAGCCGTGGTTGCATGTATTTTTATGAGAACTTCATTGTTCCCTGGTGTAGGTTTAGTCACATCTTTTAGTTGAAGGACTTCTGGAGCGCCATATTTCGTGCATACAATTGCTTTCATTTTTTTCATGTCAGCGTCTATTTGTTCATAGTATTATTTTTGTGTTAATGACGTATTCACAATGTTGTAGCGAGTTATTCATTTTATTTTTACTACTACCTTTCCCTTAGCCTTATTGTCTTCCATATACTGATGTGCTGTAGATACTTCATTTAGTTTAAAGACTCTGTCAATATTTAGTTGCAGAGCTCCTGTTTCTACCTCATCAATAAATTCTTGCAATAGTTTTTTCGACAAGTTCTTTGATTCACCCATATAAACTGTCAATCTTCCCAATGAAGGAATATCACCCATAGGAGTAAAACTTCTCATAGTCCATTCATCTCCTAATATCCCCGTCATACAAACCATTCCTTTCAAAGCAATTGATTTAAGTGAATCCTTTAGTGTAGTTGTACCAACTAGTTCTAAGACTTTATTTACACCTTCAGGAATAAGCTGATTGACTTGATCTGCTATTCTGCCATTATCAACTATCACATAATCAGCTCCATTATCCAATAATGCTTGTTTCTTTCCCGGATTTCTAGTCGTTGAGATTACCGTCAGACCTTTGACTTTTGCTAATTGACAGGCTAACATTCCAATAGAAGAAGTACCGCCCCTAATTAAAAGAGTTTCCCCCTTTTGAATTTCCAATGCCTGGTTAAGTGAACCTGATACGGTTTGAAACATTTCGGGTATAGCCCCAAGTATGTCCCAGGATAAATTGCTTTCAAATGGAAATACAATTTCTATAGGTACAAGTGTGTATTCCGCATAACCACCATTAAAAGAACGTCCCATACCACCCATAATAGCTGCTACTTGTTGACCTTTCTTAAAGGTGTTTGAAGGATCTTCTTCAATAATTCCAACACATTCAATCCCCTGTATAATAGGAAATGTAACCCCTGGTGAATCACCGTGTCGGGTGAAAATTTCTGATCGATTTAATCCGAATGCTTTTACCTGAATTAGTACCCAATCTGATTTTAATTCGGGTATTAATACTTCTTGTATTTCGATTACTTTTGGATCGCCTGCTTTTGTAGTTACGGCTGCCTTCATTCTTATCTTATTGGGTCATCTCTCATTCTAAAATTTGCTACAACGGTACTGTTTATATGCTGGCCTGGCTCTTTGCTTGCCCAAATGGGCTTGCTTGACATACATTTCATCTACAAGTTAAGAAAGTTTGTTTAGGCAAGCAATTTTTTCGAAAGAGCCAGGCTGGCATATTACACAATGTTAGCTGCAGTTTATTCATTAGGTAATAATGTAAATTTAAGAAGCGTTCTGAATTTTTTCACTCACTTTCTTCTAACCACCGCTGGAAAAAATCGGTCATCATCCTGAAATACTCTTCTTTAAATAAACCAGGCCCATGTGCAGCCTGAGGAACTAATACGTACTGGGACGAGACACCCGCTTCTTGCAGTCCTTGATAAAGCATCTCACTTTGACAATAAGGTACTAGCGGGTCAGCATCTCCGTGAAGAATAAGAAAAGGAGGATCATCAGGATCAATATAGGAGATCGGATTTGCTAGTGCACACAAGTCATCGTTATCCTGTATGGGGGCACCAATTAGAATTGATTCAGGTGAATCAGGGGCATCATGGACCATGGTACTTCCGCAGGAGTCCATGCTTTGAAAATCTGTAGGTCCGAACCAATCAACCACTGCATTAACCGAACTGCTGTAGGCTGTGTAATTGCCTACCTGACCTTCTATTTGAGCAGTTTTAGAATTAATCGTCATTAGTCTAATGAACCCCGATGTACCCATCATTGCAGACAAATGCCCACCTGAAGAATAGCCCGTTATTCCGATAAAAGAGGGGTCGATCTGAAAATTATGACCATTAGCTCTGATGAACCTGACAGCTGCTTTTATGTCCTGGATCTGTGCAGGAAATATGGCATCCCTGCTTGATCGGTGATTGACTGTTACGACTGCAAACCCACTGTTTAGTAAAGGTGCCCCTAAGGCTTTATATGCATCTTGTTTCATGTTATTGCCGAAAAAGGCACTCCCATATACTATCATTACAGCTGGATAATGAGGTTTGCTGACCTTGGGTAAATAAATGTCCATTCGGTGAGAAACCAACGTATCGTCAGCGTAATTTACATTTTCCCAATTTTTTGAATATGGCTGACCGGTACAATTAACAATTCCGAGCGCCAAAGTGATTAAGATGATTGTAAAATACTTCATTCTTACGTTTCTTGAGTTCAATTTAATTTACCGCTAACGACTTTAACAAAATGCGGATTAATGCATTTTATCTATTGTTAGCCAGCGATTGTTATAATTTTATTTGTCAATTAATTTCTGATATTTTTTCCGTTTTATAAAGCAAATTTCCTTTTTCATCATAGTATTGAAAAAATGCAGTCGGAATATTTCCCTCTCTTTTTACTGTAACCAATAGAAAACCACCTGAAGCAGACTGTACATCCCCTTGAATATAGAATTGTTTAATCAATCCACCTGGATCAGTGGAATTGGGATCTCCTGCCAGGCTCCCAGGGCGCGAGTTATTATCAACCAAGGCGCCAGTAGAGAATTCTTCGATTCCACTCGGGTGCATTGCATGATATTGCCAATGCCTGTCTCCACAAATGATGTAAAGATTTTTGTTAAGGAAACCATTGTCAACTAACCATTTAAATATTGCTTCTCCCTCGTATCTGAAACCATTATGATTAACATGATTATCTCTTTTGTACGCATCATCTGGCCCTACCATTGGAGTTGGAGAAATTATAAGCTTAAAACTGGCATCACTCTCCATTAATGTTTCCTTAAGCCAATTCAATTGCTCGGTACCTAAAAGAGTTTTATCGGGCCCATCCTGCATCTGATTTGAACTCCTATAGTCTCGGCCTTCTAGCATCCAAATCTGGAGATCTTGACTCATGCGGTGTGTACGATACGTTTTAGCAACTATATTATCTGGATTCACTACAGGTAATTGCTCCCTAAAATTCTTAATTCCCAATTTATGTGATATGGGAAATTCCTGGAATGGATCTGCATCGTTGAATCTATAATCGTGATCATCCTTTTCCCAATAGGTTCCTACGATGCTAAAAAGTTCCTGAAACCTGGGTTGAACAAATTGCTCATGGTATTTCCTTCTCATCCCTTCTTCATTCACAACCTCCATCCCTCTATATCCGCCAGGATTCGCCTCTTTTCCAGCATTTAATGCTCTGTCATAGTTCGCCTTATTGGGATGATCAAAGTAAACATTGTCACCTGTTCCAATAAAATAATCAGGACTGAGAGTTTTAATAGCTTGAAGTGCCGGATAACCAAGATCTTTATCTTTTCCTGAATATGCTCGGGTACTATCATATTGCCCAAAGTGAAAATGATAATAATTCATCCCGGTAACTACGGCAAACGATATTTTAGTGTCACTATCAGGCCCTGGTAAAGTCTTAAAAGAGCCTGTCTCACTTATAAAAAGCGAATTACTGTCCTTTCCAAATCTAAGTCGGTAGAAGTATTTTGAGCCTGATTTTAAACCGTTAATTTTCTTCTTAATAATGAAGTCGTTTTGAGGTAAAGCCTCAATAAAGTCCGTGTAGTTAGGGCAACAAAAAGAAGAATCTTCATCAATTTCAAATCTTGCAATCCCATGCTTTCCATTTAAATCGCCATTGGTTAAGATGTTTGAAGTTGTTAGTCTCGATTGCAAGATTACCGATGTTGAAGTGACTTCACCAGCCATAATCCCCTGTCCGAGATAAATATCCTGAATCATGGGTTTGCATGAAACAATTATAATGGCTATTAGAAGAATTCTTAAAATAAATTTTATCATGCTGTGTTATTGCTTGCTAACGGTTCGCCGGTAAAGTACCATACAGGTTTCAGTTTAAAAATCTTGTTTGCTTAAAGATAATGAATGGGAAAATGCTATTCAAACAGAACGTGTGCAGGTATGCATTTTATCGGAGCCTTGTCGGAGTTTTAATTTTTTTTCAATATTTAAGAACTCCTGTATGCATAGTCATTTTCCATTCAGGACCAACCTTTGAATAAACTTTACACACGCGACCTTTCCAATGGTTCTGGTTTTTATCCTTATCGACCCATAAAGTATCAATATCAACAATAGCCATAGCTCCATCTTTCTCTTTGGACATGACAATCTTTTTTATTTTCCGATTGTTATGGATCAATTTATAATTACAAAATAAGTCCTTCCAGCCACTACTCCATCTTTCCTTATCAAATCTACCAAGTGTCATTTTCCAATCCATAGGATCATGAGACATAGGTGTTCTTGGCCAAGGCCATACCATATCAGGATGAAATATAGAAATCAATAATCCGACATCCTGAGAATCCCAGGCTTTTGTTTCCCTATTTACAATTTCAACAATTTCTAATTCTTCAGTTGACATGTCTATATAATGGCGACCAACGGTCTTGGGATGAAAAGTTGCCGATTGCGGACTTTAATTCTGTCAAATTACAAGATAGTTGAAGAAGGCTACAACCCTTAATTAACCTACTATCCCGGCAATTTTTTATACTACTTGTTCTCAAATGCCTATGACTGATTTATCTTTATCTATTTTAATCCTTTTATACTTCAGAAATTGATGTTTCAACTATTAATTTAAAAATTACTTTACTTCAATAATAACCTCAGGAAAAAGATCATATGTTCCGTCTAGCATATCTACCTCTTTCCCTTTTAGATTTTGATCAAAAAAGCCTACTATGTATACTCTTTCTATTTCCAATAATCTTAATGGATCAATTGGGCCCCAGTATCCGAAGTATTTATAAATTTTAAAGAATAATGGGAAATCCCAAAAATTCATATGCCAGGTGTTTTCTATCGTAAGGATGTAAGTAGAATTTTCATTCTTTTCACATACCAAATTGCTAATAATATTCTCCATTTCATCTTCTGCTTCACTTCGTATCATCATAAATGGTTGCGTTATAGTTTTATCTGAGTTAAACAAATCTCCATAGGGCCATCCATCAATATTAATTCCTGCTTTGACACGATTGTCTGCTATACAAACCTCCTCTACAGTAGCTCCTCCGAAAGACCATCCTATTATTCCAACTTGGTTTAGATCCAGTTTTGCCTTAAAAATCCCTTGCTTACTATTTAATTGTTCAATTTTATTTAATACAAATATTGCATCTTCTGTCCTGGTTTTCACAAGTTGTGTAGACATTTCATCAACCACTAAAATTTGCTTTATCAATTCTGTCTTTTCCTTAGTATCGTCGGAGTTCGCATAATCCACGTACAATTGTTTCTCAATATCAGCATTAGAATCATATAGCTTAGAAATATGATCTAAATTTCCAGGGACAACTTCATCATCTGGATAAACAGATACAATTGTTTCGAATGAATGAGCTATACTAAAAACGATATATCCTCTACTAGCAAGCTCTTCCATTAACATTGTGTTTTCAGTATTTAAGCCATAAAAAGAATGTGAATAAATAATCACGGGAAAGGATTTTCTATCAGTGGACAAAGGTGCTCCTTTGTAACTATTTGTTTTAACTAATGAAAGATGACTATACCAATATGTTGCAATATCCGCGTTAATTGAATATGTTTTGCCGGTAATACCTTTTTTATCCCAATAGCTGTTTACAGACATTCCCTTGCCTATTTCTGCGGGATACCAAGTAGTGACTAATAGGTTTCTGTAATCATCAGAATCTTCGGTAAATATTTCTTTCCGTTCATTATCAATCATCCTAAAGCTTGTTGATCCAACGGCATAGAGTCCGCTTGGTTTTGGTAAATTAATGACTGGTAACAGTAATGGAAAGATGACAGATAAAATGAATAATAAGAATAAGAAGGCATTAGAAATTATTCTGATTATTTTGTTACTGATAAAGAATTCCTTCTTTGATCGCTGAAAAAACCGGATTAAACGTACTAGTATTAATCCAAGAGTGAAAATAAATATCGGGATCATTTGCCAGCGATATCCATCAACAACCAAATGAATTGGTATTAAAACACCAGCAGCAAATACTATATAAGTAAAGATCGTCTTCTTTTTTAAGTTTGGTACTAATCTGACAATTAATACAATTAGTATTATCCCGGTTATTGTTATTTCTAGTAGACTCATAGGCCTTCTAATTTATGTTAAGCTTTTGTTATAAAACTCTTTCAACATAAGGACGCTATGTTACTTAAATAGTTGGAGAATTATTACCCGTATTTTTTAGGTGAGCTCTGCGTGGTGGCTTAAAAACAGAAAATACAGTTACATTTATTTTAATTTCCGTCTTTCTCATTCTAATTTTAGGATGTCGAGAACGGTTTGAATAAACTGCGTTTCAATGCGGTTTAGGTTTTGTTAGCATTTGTTTTATTTAAAGATATTTATGTAATCGGTAAATCTATATTGTTTGCCTCGTTGACCTCCGGTAATTTCTTCCAGTATGTTCACGTTTTCTAGTTCAGTAGTCAATTTATAGGCAGATGGCATTGAAATATTCGTTATGTCTTTTATTTTTTTAGTATCAATTAGTGGTCTTTGATATAAGTATGAAATTACTATCCTTGCATTTTTAGTCCTGCTGCCAAGTTTTTGAAGTTTCTCATCAACTTCTTTTTGAAGTTTAAGGATTTTATCGAAAGTATCAATACTGCTCTTTGCTGTTTCAATTACTCCAACGAGGAAAAATTTATACCATTGTTCAATATCATTTTGCTCCCGAACCTTCATTAGGTTCGTATAGTATAAATTTCTGTTTCTCTCGAAGAAATCGGAGAGGTAAAGAATAGGCTTTTTGAGTATGCACTTTTCAACCAGATAAAGAGTTATTATAAGCCTTCCCACTCTCCCGTTCCCATCAAGAAAGGGGTGTATTGTTTCAAATTGATAATGAATCAGCGCAATTTTTAATAAGTCCGGAAATTGAATTTCTTCATTGTGCACAAATTTCTCCAAGTCTCCCATTAAGTTATTCACTTCAGTATTTATTGGAGGAACGAATACAGCGTCCGATATAGAGGCTCCTCCAATCCAATTTTGACTTGTTCTAAATTCACCTGGAATCTTATGTTTCCCTCTTACTCCATGAAGTAGGGTTTTGTGAGTTTGCTTGATTAATCTTGAGGACAACGGAAGTTTATCTAATTCATTTATTGCCTTATTTAATGCTTCAATGTAATTCTGAACTTCCTCCCAATCATTTCTCTTTTCTTCTGAGATGTCTGATTTATTTTTAAGTGCTTCTTCTATATTCGTTTTTGTTCCTTCTATTTTACTTGACTGAGTAGCTTCTTTTAGCACGTGCATACTTATGAAAAGATCTATATTAGGAATGTATTCTGAATACATGTCAAGTCTTCCTAGTTGCCTATCAGCCTTACTCAAAAGGTTAATTATTTCTATGTTTTCAAGGGCCCATTTCCGATTAATTATATCCGGTTGAAAGCTTTTGTAAGCCCCCTGACTAATATATCTTCCTGAATGAAAGTTTTTCATAATAATTTAATCAAAGATATCTCTTAATTAAGAAAATGACAAAAAACTTAAATAAAACATAGGCCAATTAAACAATTGGCAAGAAAACTTAAATAAGGGCAATGCTATTTAAATAAATGTCAACGTCTGGCTATGATGAGTGGGGATTAGAAAGCACAAATCTTTCCATCTGCTCAAAGCCACACTATTGTTTAAATTTATAAATAGCTGCGGACATTCCAAGTACCACCAAACATTCTTAACCGATAAAATCCCATTCATCATAGGTGTTGTTGCCACACGTTTTACTTATTAATAAATAGGATGCGAAACCTGCTTTTTAAGCAGTTGGTCTATTAATATTCTGAATTCACGAAAAACCATTTATTTGAATGGATTTTTTAGATAACTACCAAAAAATATTTTATACAAAACAATAGCGAATCTTTAATTGGGTATCTTAGAGTATATTCTCATTAATTAAAATTATCATACTATGAAAAAACTAATCTTATTCTGCTGCTTGTTAGTTATAAGTTCATTAATTCCAACATGTCAACAAAGGAATGAGAAGGAAGCACAAATGGATGTTGCTTCAGGAGCTACAATGAAGAGCCTTTCGAATATGAGAGCTACCAGTAATAGTTATTGGTGGCCAACTCAATTAAATCTGAGTATTCTTCGTCAACATTCAGCGCTCTCAAACCCTATGGGGCAGGACTTCAATTATATCGAGGAATTTAAAAGCCTGGATTATGAGGGACTGAAAAATGATATTCGCACAATATTGACAGAATCACAGGATTGGTGGCCAGCGGATTATGGTAACTACGGTGGTTTGTTCATACGAATGGCTTGGCATAGCGCAGGCACCTACCGTTCCGGCGATGGACGAGGAGGTTCCCGTTCTGGGCAACAACGCTTTGCTCCACTAAATAGTTGGCCTGATAATGCCAATCTGGACAAAGCAAGACGCCTGTTATGGCCAATAAAGCAAAAATATGGCAATAAAATTTCATGGGCAGATTTGATGATCCTTACGGGTAATGTTGCCCTTGAATCAATGGGATTTAAAACTTATGGTTTTGCAGGAGGTAGAGAAGATGTTTGGGAGCCTGAAATGGATGTTTATTGGGGTGCTGAACAGAAGTGGCTGGATGACAAGCGCTATTCAGGAGATCGCGAACTTGAAAATCCATTGGCTGCCGTACAAATGGGATTGATTTATGTGAATCCTGAAGGCCCAAATGGCAACCCTGATCCGGTTCTTGCAGCGAAAGATATTCGCGAAACTTTTGGCAGAATGGGTATGAATGATGAAGAAACCGTTGCTTTGATTGCCGGGGGACATACGCTAGGGAAAACTCACGGAGCAGGTCCTGCCTCTCATGTTGGCCCTGAACCGGAGGCTGCAGATATTGAAGAACAAGGTCTTGGATGGAAGAGTACGTATAAATCTGGTAAAGGAGCTGATGCTATAACTTCCGGTCTGGAAGTAATTTGGACTTCTACCCCTACACAATGGAGTCAATTGTTCTTTTTTAATTTATTTGAAAACGAATGGGAATTGACTAAAAGTCCGGCCGGAGCTCATCAGTGGGTGGCCAAAGACCCAAAAATGATGGTTCCGGATGCTTTTGATTCAGAAAAGTCGCATAAGCCTACCATGCTAACAACCGATTTATCTTTAAGATTTGATCCTGTCTATGAGAAGATCTCAAGAAGATTTCTGGAAAATCCTGAAGAGTTTAACAAGGCTTTTGCTCATGCTTGGTTTAAGCTTACCCATAGAGATATGGGGCCACGCACTACTTATTTAGGACCAGAAGTACCAACAGAAGACCTGATCTGGCAAGATCCAATCCCTGCTGTAAATCATGAATTGATCAACGAAAAAGATATCGCTGGCTTAAAATCAACTATTTTGAACTCCGGATTATCTATCAGTGAAATGGTGTCCACGGCATGGGCTTCAGCTTCTACTTACCGTATATCTGACAGAAGAGGGGGGGCTAATGGGGCAAGAATTCGTTTAGCGCCTCAAAAAGATTGGGAATTAAATAATCCCGAACAATTGAAAAGAGTATTAGGTATCCTTGAACAAATCCAAACGGACTTCAATGCAAAATCAAATGCTAAGAAGGTGTCTCTTGCTGACTTGATTGTATTGGCAGGTAATGCAGGGGTAGAAAAAGCCGCTGTAAATGCTGGCTACACGATTAAGGTGCCATTTAGCCCTGGCCGCATGGATGCTACTCAAGAACAAACCGACGTAGAATCTTTTGCCCTTCTTGAACCAATGGCAGATGGTTTCCGCAATTATCTAAAAACAAGTTATATCATATCTACAGAAGAATTGCTGCTTGACAAGGCACAGTTACTTACCCTCACTGCTCCTGAAATGACGGTGTTGGTGGGTGGTATGCGTGCACTAGATGCGAATTACAATGGTTCTAAGCATGGCATCTTTACCACTGACAAGGATGCCCTCACCAATGATTTCTTTGTTAATCTATTGGATATGAGTACTGAATGGAAAGCTACTTCAGATACAAAAGAAGAATTTGAAGGCAGAGATGGAAAAACCGGAGAAGTCAGATGGACTGCCACTCGTGCAGATCTAATCTTTGGTTCAAATTCTGAATTGAGAGCCTTGGCCGAAGTCTATGCCAGCAATGATGCCAAAGAAAAATTTGTCAATGACTTTGTTGCTGCCTGGGATAAAGTGATGAAGTTAGACAGATTTGACTTAATCTATCAATAAGATTGAATTAAAACATCGCATGATTACAGATGATGTTTGTTGAAAGTATTATGAATGAGACTTTAGCTAAAAAAGCCAACCCTCATGGGCTGGCTTTTTAGTTTTAAAGCAAAACATTGCGCAGAAAATTTTATGAGAACGAACTTAAATGTTTGAAAAAGCAGTATCAACTCAAATATACTATGAAAGCTCAAACAAATGAGGTTCAATAATTGGGTTGCAAATCCTATCATTTTTTAATGTGTGGCACCGATTATGGCTATGCTCAGTAAGGGATTTCATAACCCTTCCGTTTAAAGTTATTATTAATTTTCATAATTCTTACTCACTTTCAGTTTAGTGCTAATCCTTGTTGGGTATAGCTTATGTTAGCTACTGTAAATTCTATTTTATTGTCATAGTATAAAATAACTTATATAAAAGCATGAAATTCCTCATTATCTAACTTTTCATTTTTCAGGAATAAAACATCCTAAAACTGAACATTGTAATCGGCTGGAAATTGATCAGGAATCTCGTCTTTGGTTTCTCCTATATTTTGCCTGAGGTCAATTTCAATCCCTCTGGCAATGGTAGAGATCGGAACATCATTCGCAGTGCCCTCAAAAGGATTTTCTCCTGTTCTGCCAATTCTTTCCATGGTATGAAAAACCCAGGCAACAGCTACATAGAATGGGATGGAAAACCAGATGAAAAAATTCCCCATTAAAGGATAGGTTTCTATAATATCCTTTCCAATATCAGCAAACTGTGGTACGAGTGCCAAAGGAAGTAAAAGGACGAAAATCCACATGAAGTAGTGGTTGAGTGTGGCGAATTGCCTGGGATAAGGAAAGTTTTTAATGCGTTCACTCTTGCCTTGAAATGCGAGCAAATCCTTGATTTGCCCCTCTAATTCCAGAAAAGAAAACTCCCATATAATGCCTTTCTCTTTTAAAATCCGTAATTGATGAGATTGTAAGTATAATAAGGCAGTTGGCTTGTTGTCTTTATCGGAAATATAATCTAAATCATTTGCAGAGATGTATGGCTTTAAATCTTCCTCAAGTATCGATTCTCTTTCAGGTGGTTTATTTCCCCATTCGGAATTTGTACGGCTACTTGAAGTAATTTCCCATGGTTTTATCTTACGCATGTCATGGCGTAAGGCGGTCATCCATGCTATGTGACGGTAAATGAGGGTTTTCATTTCTAAGCGAAGTTCTTCCTTACTCATTTTTTGCTTCGAATATTCGTTCGTGACCATGTCCTGAACATATACTCCGAAAGTACGTGAAGTATTCACAATACCACCCCAAATTTTACGAGCTTCCCATATTCGGCCATAGGCAGCATTGTTTTGGAAACCAATGACAAAGGCAACCGCTGTTCCAATAAGTGCCAGAGGAGTCCATGGTATCCTTAGCCAATTCAAATCCAGGAAATAAAAGGCGGAAACCCAAACAATACAAATAGCAAGAAAGAGCATCGTTTCAAATCGAGTCCAAATTGCCATTTCTTTTATCCTATAAGTGCTTTTAATATACATAGTTTAAAATTTTGTTAATAGAAATAATAAGTACCTTTTTTCCAGCTAAAGTATCGTATTTACTTCTATTTAGTTTTCACATATTTCAGTAACAGTTATGCTTACTTCTTTTATAGTTGCTAACGTTCATGAATATGAAACGTTTGGCATTTCAAATGCTCCAACTAATCAAGCCGTTACAATTTTTATTAAATGTACCGTCCTTAAAACTAGCACTTTCCACCAAATGTTTTATAAATGGTGTTGTGTATAGGTTTTAATTCAAGCAATATTTCTTCTAAATGATTTCTAATTAATGAAAAGTGCCCTTCGTTTTCAATCACTTTAAGGTTTGATTTTGGAAGCTCATTATCGTAATAATTTCCTCTATAAATTGGTGCCATCTTATCCGCTGATCCATACCAAAGGTTTATTGGGAAATGAATCGTATTTAATTTCATCTGCCAATCCGATACGTAAAGTTTCCATTCTTGAACAACAGCGTCAATTCCTTGCCTGTAGCTTTCCTTACTTCCTTCAATAAATTCCCGGCCATATTCTGGGTGGTTAATCATCAAAGTCTTATCCGGCTTGGGAAGATATTTTTGAAACTGTTTAATCCTTTTTTCAGGTTTATTCACCAAACCATCGAAATCCTTTTGAATAAACTTTCTCAGTTGTTTGTCTTTTTTCAAGCTAGCAAACCAATGAATAAGTTTAACTGGAACCCACATACCTTTAAGAGTACCTTTATAGTCATAAGGAGTTGCTCCTGATATAATGGATGCATTTTCAATTCTCAATGAATCAGCAAAAATGCATGCCAAAACATGTGGTGCACCCCCTGATAAACCAAATACTGAATATTTATTCAGTCCAAGGGAATCTGCTAATTGGGCAATGTCATTGCTCCAATCCAAAAATTGTCTATTATCTTGAAATGTCGAAATTCCAATGCCAGGTCTATCAGGTGAAATTATTCTAATGTTAAATTTTTTTGCTGTGCTATCCATAAACATTGAAGATAGTCTGCTCTCTTGCCCTCCGTGAAAATAGAATACAGGGAAGCCTAAAGGATCGCCGTATTCCGCATATCCTAAAATCCTGCTGTCAGATAACATTATGGTTTTATCAGTTTGCATAGAATAACTTTCGTAGTTAAATAAAATCAATTCCAGAAATCCTATTATTATCCATCTTCCTTTCATTTTTGTATCAATTACACACAACGTCTCTGCTATGCGCAGTGCGACCGTTTAGGGAGCATTATCGTATAGCCTTTGTTACATCCGGTTATTCCTTTCAAATCTTTCCGTACCATTCAGAAATAGCCTTTCCTATCCCATGGGGATTATCTTCTTGCACGAAGTGGATTCCTTCTCCGATGTCCACCATTTTAGTATTGGGAATTCTCTTTTCGATCCACTGCACATATTCTGCATTTATAATAGCACCAGGGTGTGAGTAGAGACAGAGTTTTGGAATATTCGAATCTTGCAACCATTGACTATAAGATTCTATCAGCTGTTGGTTACGCTTTGGTTTTCCGTCAATGGGTATCTGTTGCGGCCACACACGCACTGGCTTTCGGCTCTTTATAGTAGGATAGGGCGCCCTGTAGTATGCCATTTCTTCTGCATTAAGCGTGCGCTTGATGGTGTCTGGAATCATCTTGTTGACAAACATGTTCATGACACTGATCATAAACCACCCAACATATGGCATACGCATCATTTTGAAAGGTGTCCTCATATCGGCTGGCATTTCTGACCATGTCATGGGTTTGACAATCGCCTCCATAAAGGCGATTCCCTTAATATTATCAACATGCGTGTGTGCATAACGGAACCCCAGAGCTGAGCCCCAATCATGAATAACCAGTGTTACATTTTTTAGACCCAGTTTTTCGATAAATGCTTCCAGATAGGCATAGTGATCATCATAAGTATAGTCAATATTAGGCTTATCCGATTTTCCCATCCCAATCAAATCCGGAGCAATCAAACGTGCCTGTCCTTCAAGGTGGGGAATGACGTTGCGCCAAAGGTAACTGGAGGTAGGATTTCCATGAAGGAAGAGAATAGGATCACCTTCCCCTTCGTCAATGTAATGCATATTTGAGCCTTTAACATTCAAGTATTTTGATTCAAATGGGAAATCTGCAGAAATAGTAGTATTCATATTGCTATTTTTTATCGGTGAATATTATTTCATTATAATTGGATGTAACGGTTAAGCTAAAATGTCGCGCAACGGTTTGCTTGGTTGGGCATTCATTTTAGACATTGTTGTGTACTGTGTTTTATTTTTTCAAATTGGCAATCAAGCTGTTTCTGAAGCTTTCTTTACTCATTATTAGGAAGAGAATCAAATTCTTTTCTTTTGTCTTCAAACCACTTGGTCATAGCGTCAGGAGATTGCATAAGACTTTGCATTTCATTCATGGCTTTTAGGTGTTCTTCGTCACCCGCTTGGAACATTTCCATTCCGTGCTTTTTACTTTGGTCTGCCATTTCCTCAAAAGTGTCGGCATGAAATTCTAAGTCGCATGCACCACCTAATTGTTTACAAGTCATTGTTTTCATAATTGTCTGTGTTAATGGGTTATTGATTAGTCGTCATTTTCACATTGCACGCATCGGTCCGTATAAGAATAGTAACCGATTGCGGGCTTCATTCCTGTCAAATTACACAAAAGTTGAAGCGTGCTACAACTCTTGAACCTGCCTGTCGGCCGGCAGGTTTACTACTATCCCGGCTATTATTTTTATACATTGTTGGCAGCTGGGGATTTCTTTTTGCATCTATTTTTAAAATTTCTGTTTTATAAAAATAGCACTAATTATCATCAAGAAAACAATACACAGCCACGCAAAATAATCTCCAAGTACGGAATAAATAGTTTTTAGTCCTTTTGTAGGTAAGTCAGAGTATAGAATGAGATCTTCAGTTTTATAATAATTCATCGAAGACAAAAGCTGTCCTTTATAATTAAAAGAGGCAGAAAGTCCTCGTGATGCAGCCCTAACCATATTAAAGCCTTGTTCAATAGCTCGTGCCGATGCAACATAGGTGTGATAGGGTGCTATTTCCTGCCAATCGTTGCCTGGCACCAACATTATGTCAATATTCATTTTATTAACCTGACTTATAAGAGCAGGGAAATCCATATCAAAACAAATGGCAGAGCTTATTCGTCCGTAAGGCGAATCGAAATATTTAATAATCCCATCGCCATAATTTCCTTCGCCCGGTGTTGGTTTTGCTTTATGATAAGTATATAAAACCTGCCCTTTGGGAGAAATCCATATGATTTTATTTTCTGGACGGATCTCTGGAAAATCTTCAGGTATTACTTCCATTGGAAGTCCCATATAAATACCTTCATTCTGAGCAATAGTTTTGGCTTTTTCAATAAACTCGTTTTCTTTATCCTTGTGTAAGCTTATTACAGTTTCAATACCAAATACAATTTTAGCACCTGAAGCAGCTGAAATTTCACAATGTGTAAGAAAACTATTATTGGCTTTTTCTACCAGGGAATCAATATTAGCATTAAAGCGGTTGTGTAGAGCATCTTTGCTAATATTTATTGAAGCAACTCGTACAGTCTCATATTCGATGTCTGTTAATAATCTAATTTGTCCAAATAATATGATTGACAACAAGGGAATGCCGTAAATCACTAAGGCTAAATTGATTTTACTTTTTTGGAAAGAACAATCCCAAAGCCAGTTTATAATTGATGATGTCCAGGTGATGATGAAAACCACACCCCAAATACCTGTAACCGAAATGATCTGCAACAATGGTAATGACGTTTGAGTATGTGCCAATGTGCCATACGAACCAGAAGGATTAGTTGATACAACAATGAATTCCATTAATACATAGGTAGAAGGGAAAACAAAAGTTGATATTATTCCTTTAAATTTTTGTGCGTAAACCCTGTCGATTAAAAAAGTCAATGCAGTAAACAAGCTCATCATAAACATAATGAAATAGTAGAAAAAGCCCGACATGGGCATCATCCCTTTCCATATAAATATGTTTGATATCCAACCTGCCAGTACTATAAACAAAAATCCTACAAATGGCTTTTGATACCTTAAAAAGCGAATCAAAAACAGCGGCGCTATAAATGCGGCTATAGGTATAATCCATCGCCCGTTAAAAAAGAAAAGAAATACAAAACCTATCAATAAATAGACATATGAATATTTATTTTTTGTCATAGGATTTTTCATGTTTCAAATTAATTCTTTAACCATATGTAGCCATTTAATGACGTGGCGACTAATAACCAAATCAAATATGGAACTATTAAAATGGATTTAAGTTTTAGTTCCGGAGAATAAAAGAAAAGCATGAATCCTATAAGTATTGTTAGTCCACTAATTAGTATTAAACCTCCCCAAATATTATGGTAATAAAAGAAGGTTGGATTCCATCCAATATTTAAAATCAATTGAATGACATATAGGCCAATAAGAAGATTCTTGTTCTCGTTAACTGGCCATAAATAAGCCATGTATATACCAAAACAGGTCATTATAGTAATCCACGCGGTTCCAAAAACCCAACCAGGAGGTGTCCATGGGGCTTTAGTCAAGTCAAAATACCAATCAGAGGGAACTCCTTTGCCTGTGAATAATCCTCCTATTGCAAGTGCTCCAAAATTGAGTGCTAAGAATATAATAAGTCTAAAAATCATAAGGTTTCCCGCTAGTTTAATTTCATAATCACAAATAGATTTACTTTCTTTTTTTCAACTATGTCTCTAGAAATTCTTCATATTCTTTAAAACGATGCATTCTAATTGGTTTGACTTTTGGCTCTGTAGAAAAATATAAAAGTAGGCAAGGACTTATCGAGTTGTATTCATTTACATATTCATACCCAGTTAGCTCTTTGTTTTTAATCCGTTGCTTTATTTTATTGTGGTATGGGTACATTTAATCTCTTGTTTCCAATTATGCCTAACGGTCCGGATATGGTATGTGGCTCTGGGCTTTCTTAATAACTACAATATAGTAGTTTTGCATATCAGTTTCAAATAACTAGTTAGAGGCATGTGCTATATCATTTGTCGGAAACTGTTTTTTAAATAAAAAAGCCTGATATTTTATATCAGACGTTCTAATAATTTTTAAATAAGAGGTGTTTTTCTGACTACAGTGTAAATGATCCGACAGCTTTTTCACATCCGTCCCAATTAACTTGAATAGTTGAGTCGCTATTGATATGGTCTTCAGGTGTCAGCAATTCAGGGAATCCTTTCCACCCTTGTCCTGAAGGTCCGAAAAAGTCCCCTGATTTAGCATTTGGATCCATAGCTGCTCGGATAATTCCAGTGGCACCATCTTCTGCGGTCTGGGCATTAGCCATAAACCCGGAATTTTTTTCCATACCTCCATCTTCAGCTGTGATAATCTGAAGGTTGGTTAGGGCAAGTCCGGGATGTGCCAACAATGGAATAACATTGGTGATGTTTTCTTTTTCTAAAAGTTCTTTTAGACCATATGTGAATGCGCAGTTGGCTAGTTTGGTTTGATGATAGCGCTCCCATCTAGGCCCTTGGAAACTCATATTTTCCTCGGTAGTTCCATTACCACCTAAATTGCCACCTTTTTTCATGAAGTAATTCATGTTTAATGGGCCACCCATTCTGGCCATAGAAGTATGATTTACAATTCTTGCCTGTGAGCTTTTCTTCAACAGTGGAAACAATTCCTTGGTCAGAAGAAAGTGAGAAATGACATTGGTTTGCATCTGAACATCATACCCATCAACAGTAGTTAAATCCTTTAGCGCCATTACTCCAGCATTGTTTACCAAAACATCGACCACATCATATTTTTCCTTAATTGCTTGCACAGCATTACGAACACTTTCAAAGCTCTGTAGGTCGCAGGCAATAGCATTGAATTTGCCATTAGGAACTAATTCTTGCAGTTGCTTAAGAGCATTAATAGAACGTTCACTTTCACGATTAAGGAGAATAACTTTAGCTCCTTTTTGGGCTACCTCTCTAGCCAATATAAAACCTGTCCCACTGGTTGTACCGGTTACGGCTACTACTTTATTGGTCATATCCTGCGAGTGATTTTCGATCACATCTTTCAGATGAACTGTTTCAATTTGATTTGTCATAATACTTTTTATAAAATTTGAATAATTTTTTTCCGCTGGTTCAAGATTCAGCATTAAAAGCTAGCTCGAGAAACATAGATTGCAGAGGTGTAACAAAAAACGTTGGAAATTGTTTCCAACGGCAGTCTGTCTAAAAACTCCGTTTAATTACTTAAATATAATAGGGTTTGGGAAAAGAATAATTATTGAAAACATTTAATTGAAACAATCTCCAGATTGGATTATCGTGGTCCTCCGAGGGTATATAGT
>Ga0316187_10001181_pt1 | contig 22170 bp, 12 predicted proteins | sample CroRivburrow1_MG_FD_204927 | JGI IMG/M metagenome (GOLD analysis project Ga0316187, IMG submission 204927) | Coastal sediment microbial communities from Maine, United States - Cross River worm burrow 1 | ecosystem: Environmental > Aquatic > Marine > Coastal > Sediment | place: USA: Maine...
CCTCCACTGCGCGCACGAGGTGGAGTTCACCGGACCGCTGGATCTCCTCACCGTCGGGGACGACGTCGCCATCCAGAGCGGCGCCTACATCTCCATGTCGAGATGGGTGGGGCAGGAGCTTCATGTAGGCGCGGTTCAGCTCGAAAGCGGCTGCAAGATCGGTATGCGGGCCGCGGTCGCCAACGATGTCACCGTGGGACACGGCAGCTGGATCACCCCGTTCACACCCATCCTCCGTGACATCGGCTCCAACGAGATGTGGGAGGGGGCTCCCGCGCGATTCGCCGGTCGTTGCACCGATTTGAGGCGCACGGCGGACCGCTGCCGGAGCGCGTTCCCAGCCTGGTTCAAGGAATCGCTCAACATCCTGATGCAGGTCGTCCTCGACTTCTTGCTTTTGGTCGCCCCCACCGCCGGGGTCACCTGGTTCGCCGTCACATTCATCCCGACCCGACAGACCGAGCTCGCTGGCGACTACTTCAAGATCACGCCCCTGCCGGAGATCGTCTGGCACATCGGACTCTACGCCTTCGTCACGACCTGGGTCACCATCGTCCTGATCTCGGTGCTGGGCTGTCTTTTTCTCCGTATGACGGCAGCCGCTCCCGGGCTGTATCCCTCGCGCGGGCTCAAGAGCGCTCTCCTGCTGTATCGGGTCAAGAGGTTGAATCAGATCCAGCGTCTGTGGACCTGGACCATCACCGGGCAGTACCTGCGCGCCCTCGCCGGCCTGCGCTTCGAGCGCATCGGGGCGTCGGAGTGTGACGTGATGTTCAACCTCGTCCCGGAGGCCGCCAGCGCCGACCCCCAGGTTTTCTGGTCCCATGGCTGCTTCACCAACATGCTCGACTATGGCGCCGAGCACCTCACCCTCCGACAGCTAGACATGCCGGCGAACTTCTTCGCCAGCAACAATTGTGTCGCGGAATCCGGGCAATTCCCGACCAACTTCCTGCTCGGCGTTTCGACGCCTGGAGACGATATCCGGTTCCGTCGTCAGATGCGGTCGCGACTCGGCGAGCCCATCACGGTTGCGGGGAACCCGCCCGTGAGGTTCGCGAGCACCGACTTCGAGGCGGAGAACAAAGCGCAGACCTTTCCGAGCTATCCGCTTTTTCTGGCGCGTGTGCTGCTGAACGACATCTTCAGCATCGGCATGCTGCCCATCGCCGAGTTGCTCGTCTACGCGGTCGTCTACACCATCCTGCTGCGTCTGGGAGGGCTTCCGGTCGTCAGCGCGATCACCGCTCTGGTGCTCGCAGAAATCATCCTGGTGGTGTCGTGCGCGGCGATCAAGAAGCTCCTGGTCGGCAGCACATGGGGTTCTTCCGATTCAGCGCCGTTCTGGTCGTTGAGACACTTCACGTACTTCTTCGCACAGGACTGCTTCTTTGCCTGGTGCCGGGGGCCAATGGCAGTCTTGGCCGGCACCGTGCTGTCGAACAATGTTCTGCGGTTGATGGGATGTCGGATCGGGCGGCGAACCCTCTTCGCGACAGCGCTGCAGGCGTATGACTGGAACGCGGTGAGCTTTGGTGACGATTGCGTCGTCACCGGCCTGCTGCAGTATCACTCCATGGAAGACATGATGCTGAAGGTGAAGCGGACCCACGTCCGGGACGGCAGCGTCATCAACTTCGGCGCGACCGTCATGGGGGGTGCGGTGATCGAGCCCGGAACAACCGTTCTGCCCTTGAGCCTGGTCCTCAAGGAGATGCACCTGCCCACCGCCACCTACGAAGGGAGCCCCTCGGAACCTGTGAGCGAGTCTCACACCTCCGCGCCAGCGATCTCTGCGCCTCGTCTGGATGCCGCACAAGACGAGTCATCCGACAAGACATCTCATCGCGTCACATGACCATAGACCAATCCGACCGAGTCAAGGACCTCTTCACGGGAAGCACCCGCGATCTCACACCGGCATCCTCTCGCCACACGGCTCGGGTGCTCTTTGTGCCGACTTCGCAGGATCCCGAGGTCTCGAAGCTCTGCGCGTCGGTCCTTTCGGAGGCCGAGCGGCGGAGGGCGGAACGTTTCGCCGGCGATGACCACAGGGCCCGATTCGAGCAGCGGCGGGCCTTTCGCCGATTCTGCGGCGCCGCCGCGCTCGGATCGTCCCAACCCCTGTCGGCAATCCGGTTCGCGACGACCGAGAGCGGACGGCCCTACATCGCCGAGGCACCGGATCTCTGGTTCAGCTTCTCGTCCTGCAGGTTGGGCATGCTCGGGGCGTGGTCGTCGACGCATGGGATCGGCGTCGACATCGAGGATCAAACGCGTGCGGCGGAAGCTCCGGAACTCGCTCGGCGGTTCTTCGCGGCGGCCGAGGCTGATGCGATTCGAGGGTTGGTTGGCGTCGAGCGCTCCGAGACGTTTTTTCGGTTCTGGACTCTCAAGGAAGCGGCGTTGAAGTCAATCGGGGAGGGGTTGCCCTTTGGCCTCGACGCCTTCGAGTTCGAGTTGAAGCCGGCACCGTGTGTCGTCCAGGCGCCCGTCGCATGCGGCGGACCCGCTCGATTCGACGCTTCCTTGATCGAGGGCACGGATGGCTGTGTCGCCCTCGTCATCCGAGGAATGGACTGACACGCGGGTGGCCCACGGCCGCCGCCCGGGTCACCGCTCCTGCCGCAGCGGCTGCCACTTCAGATAGGTCAGGGAGCGCCACAGCCACTCCGCGGGGCCGAATCGAAAGCGCTTCGACCACCATTGACACGCAAGGACCTGTGCGGTAAAGATCAGCACCGCCCAGACGGTGACGGCGGCGGGACCCAGTCGGTACGCCTGGCCGAAGCCGTATCCGTAGAACAGAGTGGTGAAGCACAGAGTCTGGGTCAGGTAGACCGTCAGGGCCAGACGACCGACCCCGGCCAGTGGTGCGAGAACCGCTCTCCCTCTGGGAGTCTGCGCGGCGACGACGATCGTCGCCGCGTAGCCCAGGGCGAGAGCCACGGTCCCAAAGGCAACGATCAGATCGCCGATCAGCTGGACGCCCGGATCGGCGTGCTGGGTCCGGAACACGGCGTACCCGGCGGTGGTGGTCAGGACCTGCTCGACCGCCATGGCTGCGAGGCCGAACCCAAGCCCCCAGGACCGCACGCGGGAAATGCGCGCCACATTTCCGGGGATGTCGCGAAGGGCCCCGGATCGGCCGATAGAAAATCCGAGAAGGAACATCGCGAAAGCCGCCAGACCGGAGTCCGCCCAATTGAAGTCCTCGAGCGGATTCGCGGGGATCGCGCTCGCGTTGTAGGCAACGACCTCGGCCAACGACCCGGTTACGTAGACGTGCGTGTCCCTTTCCACCTCGAGTTGGGCACGAGCATCGGCGACGCTTTCGATGTCCTCCATCCCACCGGGCTCACGGTCCGGAGTCGCGAGATGAGCGAGCGGGAAGACCAGCATGAGTGCGACTGCGATCGCAAGGAGCCACCGTGTGGGCAGACGGTGCACGACAAGCAGCAAGAGCCCGAGTTCCGCATAGAGCATCAGGATGTCGCCGTCGTAGAGCAGGGTGTGGACGGCGCCGAAGACGAAGAGCACGATCAGACGCCGGAGATAGATCGGGAGAATACGGAATCCTTCGGATCGAGCGCGTTCGAGCTGCACCGCGAAACCGAAGCCGAACAACATACTGAATAGCGTCCACGACTTCGACTCGAAAAAGACGTGCATGACTGCAAACGCCAGTTGGTCGATCGGGGAATCCCAGGCGATCGAGTCGGCGCCAAAGCCGTACATGTTGACGAGAAGCACACCGAACAGAGCGAAACCGCGGACCATGTCGACCTCGACGATGCGCGAGGACGGTGCGACCGGTCCCGGGACCTCTCGACTCACCATTGACGTTTACGATGTGCGTGCAATTGAAGCTGCCCCCGATGCGCGATTTACATCCTACGTGAGATCCACGGCAACTCCGAAAACCGACGGAAACTCCCCAGCCGTTTCGATATCGACGGGTTGAGCCGAGTCCCGGCCTTTGACCTTCACACTCGCTGTCGGGATCGGGATCGGGATCGAAATCGAATTCGAAAGCGATAGCGATAGCGATAGCGATAGCGATAGCGAATGGAATCTCATGATCCCTGTGTTCATCGACCAACGAGAACCGGGTGAGTTAAGATTCCATCGTGCACTCCCGACCGTGGACACGCGAGTTCATCGAGGTGCTGCTGATCTTCGTGATCTTCACCCTCTTCGTGCGCACCTTTGTTGTCGCCCACATCAACGTCCCGACGCCGTCCATGGTTCCTGCGGTCCTGGTCGGCGACCACATCCTGGTCAACCGTTTCGTCTTCGCCCCGCACCTGGACACCCCGCTCCACCGACTTCTGCCCTACCGGGATCCGGTGCTCGGCGATGTGGTCACTTTCGCTCAGCCCGACCGCCCGCGCCGCGACCTCATCAAACGGGTGGTCGCGGTGGCCGGCGACACCATCGCCATCGTCGCGAAGGACCTCGAGCGCAACGGATCGCCGGCGGCTGAACCCTGGGCACGGTTCACCGACTCGCAGATCTGGTCCGACGATTCGTCAACGCCGCCAAGCCGCCGGGTGCGCGATCACCTGGCACCTCTGGTCGTTCCACCCGGCAGCGTCTTCTGTCTCGGCGACAACCGCGACGAATCGCAGGATTCACGGGTCTTCGGGCCGGTGGCCCGATCAACCATCCGTGGGCGTGCGTTCCTCATCTACTGGTCATTCAGTTCTGAGGAACAAAAAGCCGCCCGGGGATTCGGGCGGCTCTTCTCCATGCCTCTGAACTTCTTCAGCAAGACCCGCTGGGAGCGGCAGTTCACGCTGGTTCGGTGATCAATCCGCAGTTCAGAATTGACTATTCGACCTCGATTCTCGCCGGGTCCGGACGGAGTCCGCGCACGACCTTCTTTTCCTTTTGCATCGACTCGAGCAGAGTCATAGTGTCCTTCGGGTTGAGCAACAGAAAATCGTCGTCGCCCTCCCGCGAGGTCGCACCCTCCATGATCAGGGCGATCACCGCCTGTGGGGTCATCAACGGCTCGACGGCGAGCACCTTGGCCGCGAGGTTCACCACCGCAGGGGACGACATGGAGGTTCCTGACGCCGCCATGCGACCGCCTCCCGGCACGTAGCTGTCGACCTCGAAGCCGTTGGCATAGAGGCGGACATTCTTGCCCTGGCTGGTGAAGCCCGTCGGGTCACCGGCCTGGTCGACCGCCCCGACGGTCAGCAGATTGGGCAGATCAAAGCTCGATGGGATCATCTGATCGAACTCGACGTCGTTGTCCGAGTTTCCCGCCGCCGTCACGAAGAGGATGTTCCTCGCATCGGCCATGGCATGGCGCAGCCCATCGGACAGGATGTCGAAGATCTCACGGGTCAACTTGGCCCGCTCTTCCGGGGTTTCTCCGACCCCGTTGGCCTCGAGCATGGACTCGATCTCCTTGAGCGACCAGCCCCAGCTCATGTTGACCACCCGAACGCCGTATTTCCTGAAGTAGCGAACGGTCCGCTTGAACGAGGTGGCGGTCTGTTTGGCGGTTTCCAACGTCAGAGGCTTCGGTGGATTGTGGTAGTCGAAGCTCAGCCGGGCGACCATGATGCGGGCGAAGGGGTTGTCCTCGACGGCGATCCCCGCCACGTGAGTCCCGTGCATGTAGAGAGCGGCGAAGGCCAGCTCCTCGATGAAGTCGTTGACCTGGTCGGGCTCGATGGAGCCGAGGTGTTTCTTGAGCTCGGTGGCCTCGTCGCTGTCGATGGACGACGTGAGATCCATGAAGCCCTTGGTGTAGCCCATGGCCTCGTCAACCCGACCCGACATGTCGCCCATGGGGTGGAGCAGGAAGGGTGACGGATTCCCGTCCTTGTCATGCGCAATGCCGTTGATGTCATCGACGAAACCGTTGCTGTCGCTGTCCTCTCCGTTCACCGTCTCGCTCGGGTTGACCCAGAGCTGACCCTCGAAAACCGAGACATCGGTTCCCGAGTCCCAGATGCCGATGCTGATGGGCCGCTGGCCCTCGTCGCGACCGAGGATGTACTTTCGGGTCAGCCAGATATTGGCCTTCTCCACCTTGTTGGCCGAAATCAACCGGCCATAGACGTCGATCACCTCATTATTGAGCGAAATTGTCGTCGTCAGCGCATATCTGAGACCGACGACCGACGGAACGAGGTCGGAGCTCACCTCGCCGCTGGCGGCCACCGCAGGATCGATCTGGCTCTTGGCGACGCCGAGGACGAGGTTCTCGGAGAAGATCTCGGCGCGGCCCTTGGCCTGCTTCAGTTCGTCTTGGATCACGTCGTACGGCAGTGCCGAAACAAGTGTTTCAAGATGCGTCGAAAATGACGCGGCGAAGGCCTCGAAATCGGCTTCAGGATCCGCTTCGTCGTGGGCGGCGACCCAAGCCTCGGCGAAGAGGCCTGTCATGAGCTTGCCGGCTTCTTTGCTTTCGAGCTCGCGGATCTCCTCGAGATGAGCCAGGGCGGCCTCGTAGTCACCCGACATCAGATCGAGTCTGGCCAACACACTGTGATAGCCCTGCAGGGTGGCCGCATCGTCGATCTCGTACTCGGCAAGCACGCTCTCGATGTCGGCACGGACCTTGGCCGCAAACTCGTTGAACGCTTCATCCGAGGTGATGATGCCGACCACCGATCCCTCGACCGGGTAGCTGTAACGTGGAAGGTCGTCGAGATTCTCGATCTTGGTCTTGGCGTCAACCAGGGCAGCAGGGGCCGCCACAAGAATGGCGAGTAACGAAATCACACCGATGAAACGCGCGCCTGTCCGGATCTGCATGGAATCCTCCGTCTTTCGGTTCACACTCTTGGGTCATACGGTCAACGATCTCCGGTGGTTCTGCCGAGCGCGCTCGAACCACCACGAACGAGAATGGTATTCTAGCCCACGAGAAAGGGGTGTAATCAAGGCGATCATGGCGGGAGTAAGAATCGTTTACGACGAGAAGGCAATCCAGACCCTCGATGCCCTCGAGCACATCCGACTGCGCACGGGGATGTACATCGGCCGCATCGGCGACGGCTCCAATCCCGCCGACGGGATCTACGTCATGCTCAAGGAGGTCGTCGACAACGCCGTCGACGAGTTCATCATGGGCCAGGGAAAAAGGATCGTCATCCAACGCGACGGTCCGGAGGTCACGGTCCGGGACTACGGCCGCGGGATTCCCCTCGGAAAGGTCGTCGACTGCGTGTCGAAGATCAACACCGGCGGCAAGTACAACGACGACGTCTTTCAGTTCTCGGTGGGACTCAACGGAGTCGGCAACAAGGCGGTCAATGCTCTGTCCTCCGATTTCGAGGTGGCCAGCTTCCGCGACGGGAAGTTCAAGCGGGCGACCTTCGAGCGCGGCAAAAAGAAAAGCGAAAAGGGCGGCAAGGAAACCAAGGAACGTTCCGGCACCCTCATCCGTTTCGTGCCGGATCCCGAGATCTTCGGCGATTTTGAGTGGCGCGAAGAGTACCTCGAGCACCGTCTGCGTTATTACGCCTTCCTCAACAGCGGACTGATCCTCGATTACAACGGGATGAAATACGTTTCGCGAGATGGTCTCGCGGACCTCCTGGCCTACGAGCTCGGCGACGAGATGGCCCTTTATGAGCCCATGCACTGCAAGCTCGATCGGCTCGAGTTCTCCTTCGCCCACACCCACGCCTACGGCGAGAACTACTTCAGCTTCGTCAACGGCCAGTACACCAACGACGGCGGGACCCACCAGAGCGCGTTCCGGGAGGGCATCCTCAAGGGCGTCAACGAGTTCGCCAAGAACGGCTTCGCCGGCGAGGACGTCCGCGACGGTCTCATCGGCGCGGTGGCGGTCAAGGTTCAGGACCCGGTCTTTGAGTCCCAGACCAAGAACAAGCTCGGCTCCACCGATGTCCGCTCGTGGGTCGTCACCGCGGTCAAAGAACAGGTCGTTCTGTGGCTGCACAAGAACAAGGAAGACGCCGACAAGCTCCTCGAGAAGGTCAAGAACAACCAGCGGGTGCGCAAGGAGCTCTCGGCGATCAAGAAGGAAGCGCGCGAGCGGGCCAAGAAGGTCGCCATTCGCATCCCCAAGCTCATCGACTGCAAGGTCCACCTCTCCGACGCCAAAGGCAAGAGGCGCGAGGAGACCACCATCTTTCTGACCGAGGGCGACTCGGCCGGCGGCGCCATGATCCAGGCCCGCGACGTCCAGACCCAGGCCATCTACTCGCTGAAGGGCAAGCCCCTCAACACCCACGGACTCGGACGCGAGGCGGTCTACAAGAACGAGGAGCTCTACAACATCATGCGCGCCCTCGGCATCGAGGAGGACCTCGAGCGTCTGCGCTACAACCGGGTGGTCATCGCCACCGACGCCGATGTCGACGGGATGCACATCCGCAATCTGCTGCTGACGTATTTCCTGCGCTTTTTCGAGGAGTTGGTTTCGTCGGGCCATGTCTACATCCTTGACACACCCATCTTTCGCGTGCGGAACAAGAAACAGACGATCTACTGCTACTCCGAGGCCGAGCGAGACGCGGCCGTCAAGAAGCTCAAGAACAACGAAGTGACCCGCTTCAAGGGCCTCGGTGAGATCAGCCCGAAGGAGTTCAAGCAGTTCATCTCCTCAGACGATCACCTCCGCCGAGTCGTGCTGGGCTCCATGGGCGACGTCAAACAGGCCCTCGACTTCTTCATGGGCAAGAACACCCCGGCGCGCAAGGAGTACATCATCGAACATCTGATTGCGGATATTGCGTGACTGAGTTCTCTCTTTTTTTGGCCTGATTCTTTCTGAGCTCTGCTCGAAAAAATCAGGCCAAAAAAAGAACCAGGAGTGCCATGACGAAAGTGAAATCTCTAATGGGGCAGAACTTCATCGAGTACGCCTCATACGTGATCATGGATCGCGCGATCCCCGATCTGCGCGACGGCTTCAAACCGGTGCAGCGGCGGATCATGGCGACGCTTCACAAGATGGATGACGGCAAGTTTCACAAGGTCGCCAACGTCATCGGCGACACCATGAAGCTCCACCCGCACGGCGACGCCTCCATCGGCGACGCTCTCGTCGTCCTGGCCAACAAAGAGTATTTCATCGAGCGGCAGGGCAACTTCGGCAACATCATCACCGGGCACAGCGCCGCGGCGCCGCGGTATATCGAGTGCCGGCTCACCGATCTCGCCAGGGAGACCCTCTTTCACAAGGCCATCACCGAGTACCGGCCGTCCTACGACGGTCGCAACGAGGAGCCCGTAGTCCTCCCGGCCAAGCTCCCGGTCCTGCTGCTCGCCGGCGCCGAGGGCATCGCCGTCGGGATGTCCACCAAGATCCTGCCGCACAACTTCACCGAACTCCTCGAGGCGCAGATCAAGATTCTCCGAAACGAGCCCATGGAGATCGTCCCCGACTTCGCCACCGGCGGGCTCATGGATGTCAGCGAGTACAGCGACGGGCTCGGGAAGGTCCGGGTGCGGGCGCGGATCGAAGACAAGGACAAAAAGACCGTCGTCATCCGCGAGATCCCACCCACCACCACAACCGAGGGTTTGATCGCTTCCATGGAGTCGGCCTCGCAAAAGGGCAAGCTCAAGATCGGTTCCATCGACGATTTCACCACCGATCAGGTCGAGATCGAGGTCGGTCTTCCGCGAGGTGTCTACGCCGACGAGGTCATCCCCCAGCTCTACGCCCACACCGACTGCGAGGTCTCGGTCAGCTGCAACATGGTGATGATCAAGGACGACCGGCCGGTGGAAATCGGCGTCTCGGAGATGCTCTGTTTTCTCACCGATCGACTCCGGGGAATCATCAGGGCCGAACTCGAGCTCGAGCTCCAGCAGCTCGAAGACAAGAAGCACTGGCTCGATCTCGAACGGATCTTCATCGAGAACCGGATCTACAAACGAATCGAAGACGCAACCACGGCGGAGCAGGTGGTCTACGAGGTCCGGGCCGGTCTGGAACCCTTCCTCTTCGAGCTTGATCGCGAGGTCAACGACGACGACATCGACCGGCTGCTCAAAATTCCCATCCGCAGGATTTCTCAGTACGACATCGACAAGAACCGAAAGGACATCGCAGCCACCATCAAGGCGATCAAGAAGGCGCGCGGCAAGCTGCGAAAGCTCACCGAAACCACCATCAAGTGGATTGAGGAGATCCTCGCCAAGTTCGGCGAGCGCTGGCCGCGGCGCACCGAGATCACGAGCTTCGAGACCGTCAACGTCCGCGCGGTCGCGCGCCAGAACCTCAAGCTCGCCTACGAGGCAGAAACCGGGTTCTTCGGCACCGCGGTCAAGGGCGATCGCTTCCAGCTCACGGTCTCCGAGTACGACAGGATCCTGCTCATCTCGCGGGACGGCACCTACCGTGTGGTCAGCCCCGAGGAGAAGATTTTCGTACCCGGAAAAGTCATGTGGGCGGGTGTGTTGGATCCCGACGAGGGACGCAAGTTCACCGTCGTCTACCGGACGTCGGACAAGATCACCTATGGCAAGAAGATTCACATCAGGGCCTTCATCAAGGACCGCGAGTACCAGCTCATCAAGGACCCCAAGGGCCGCGTCGACCTGCTCATCGAGGGCGACTCGGATGACCTCGTCCACATGGACTTCGCCCCTGCCAAACGCCAGCGGGTGCACGAGGCCGATTTCGATCTCGCCGAGCTCGAGTTCAAGGGAGTGAGCGCCCTCGGCCGGCGCCTCGCGCCCAAACCGGTGTCCAAGCTCAGGAAATACAAGCGAGGCGATACGCCGCTTCCCGAGCCGGAAAAGCCCGAAGAACCCCAAGCAGACGACCAACCGGGGCTGTTTACCGATGAAGAGTAGCTTCAGGTATTAGGTATTAAGTTTTAGGTATTAGGTATTAGGTCATCGCATCCCAGCCGGGATGGTGTTGATAGATTGGAACGGTACGCTCTCGTGTAGGATTTTGGGAGGGATCATTGAGGAATTTCCGAGAGCTCTTGGTTTGGGAGAAGGCTCACGAGCTTTCGCTCGAGATTTACAAAGCCACGAAGAGATTCCCAGCAGATGAGCGCTTCGGGCTCACCGTACAGCTTCGACGAGCCGTGACATCGGCCGCGTCGAACATCGCCGAGGGCTGCGGCAGAGGAAGCGACAAGGACTTCGCCCGGTTTCTCAGCATCGCCGCAGGATCAGCAAGTGAGGTGGAGTATCAGATCCTCCTCGCCTGCGATCTGGGTTACCTCTCAAAAGACGACTCCGGCCGGCTGAACGCTCACGTCAACGAGGTCAAACGAATCCTCAACAGCTTTATTCAGTCCCTGACCTGACGGTCACGCGGGAAAAGCTAATACCTAAAACCTAATACCTAATACCTAATACCTTGCGTCCGTCATCCAGCGATCCAGCACCAACATCGTCCAGACCTGTTCGCTGGAGAAGGTGGCAAATCTCGGTCGGCGGATGATCCTGGCATCGGCGAGCCGATCGAGGGCGTTGCGGAGGAGTTCCGGTCGCTTCTTGATCCAGCGTCGAATGGGCAGGTTGAAGCCGCCCTTGGGGCCATCGAGGTGGCCCGGAGGCAACCGCGGCTCCATGAGTTTTCGGAGCACCAGTTTGCCGGGACCGCCGTTCCTGCCGCGCAGCAGATCCGGAGCGAGCCGGAGGGCGAACTCCACCACCCGGTGATCGAGCAGCGGCGGCCGCACCTCGAGGCTGTGCGCCATGCTGGCGCGATCGACCCGGGTCAGAAGACCATCCGGGAGCGTCGTCTTGAGATCGACCCACTGCATGGACTTCCGCGGGTCGAGGTCGTCGCGCCAGTACTCAGCGAGGTTCCAGGTCGGATCCTTGTCGCCGGCATCGAGGATATCGGGGTGGAGCAGGGCTTCCTGTTGAGCCGGCATGAATGGGCAGACGAGATTGCAGTAGCGCCCGAATCCAATGGCCGTGCGCCGCTGAATGGACCTCCCGGTGAGGCTCAGCCGGGGCACAGCCGCCCCCGCGGCCCGCACCAGTGGGTGGTGGGGAGTGGCGAGCTGTTTCTCATGACGCTGATAGCCCAGGAAGAGCTCGTCGGCGCCCTCCCCACACATGGCGACCTTGACGTGCTTCGCGGCGAGATCGGCCACCGCCCAGTTGGACCAGGCGCCCGAGTCGCCGAAGGGCTCGTCGAAGAGCTTGGGCATGAGGCCCAAAACCGACTCGAAACCGGTAGGTCCGACCCGCACCTCGTGGTGATCGGTGCCGAAGAGCTCGGCGACCCGTCGCGCCGCCGGCGCCTCGTCTCGGTGCCTGACATCGAACCCGAGGGTGAAGGTGCGGGTCCTTGGCACGAACGAGGTGACCGTCGCCGAATCGAGGCCCCCCGACAGAAAGACCCCCACCGGCACGTCCGCCATCTCGTGCTCCGGAATGGCGACGCCGAGCACCGCGTCGAGCCCCTCCTCGGCCTCGCGAGGATCACTGATCTCGGAGGAGACCTCGGGCCGCCAGTAGCACCCGATCTCGATCCGGCCGTCCTGCCAGATGAGGGTGTGGGCCGGCGGCAGCTTGCGGATCCCCGAGTACACGGTTTTCGGCACCGGGATGTGGCGGTAGCTGAAGAGATCGCGGATGGCGGTCCGGTCGATCGCCGGAATCCCCAGCTCGAGCAGGGCCTTGATCTCGGAGGCGAAGGCCAGCTGCCCATCCCTGACCCAATAGTGGATCGGTTTGATCCCCAGCCGGTCGCGGGCCATGAAGAGACGGCGGCGCCGGCGATCCCAGACTGCAAACGCGAACATCCCGGTGAGGTGTTCGACACACCGGTCGCCGTACTCGCGGTAGGCGTGGAGCAGGGTCTCCGAGTCGGATGTCGAACAGTAGTCGCCGCCGAGCCTGCCCCGAAGCGCCGCATGATTGTAGATCTCACCGTTGTAGACAAGGACGAGGTCGCCGAGTTCCATGGGCTGGTGGCCGGCGGACGAGAGATCGACGATGGTCAGCCGGGCGTGACCGAGCTGAGCCCCCTCCCCTTCCCAGACGCCGGTGTCGTCGGGCCCGCGGTGGTGCAGAGTCGCCACCATGCGCGAGGCGGTATCCGGGGCGATGTCGGCCCCGACGATCCCAACGATGCCACACATCTGGAGCGCGCCTCCTCTCAGTCGGGCCGAGGATAACCTATGCGCGACGGTGGTAGTGAAGCGTATCGGACAGCTCGCGGTAATTTGCGTTTCGGTCCATCGCATTCCTCAGGTCCGGAATCGTCTTCCTTCGGTGAGCCGGCAGCGGTGACTGCGGCGTTCGTGATTTTGAAACACAAAGAACACCAAGAACCACCAAGGTCTCACGAAGCATCTCATTTCTTGACCCGGACCCCATCGGTCCCGGCACGAGTCGGGTCGCGATGATTTGTGATGAGTCAAAAATGGTTCTTTGTGGTTTCCTTGTGGATCTTGGTGTTCTTTGTGTTTCAAACTCGGACATGGCGGCCCGCACTGCCGTCCCACCGTCAGTAGCGGGCGCGAGCACGGCACAGATGAGCGAGGTCCTCCTCGCCCGTGATCTCGCCTACCTCTCAGACGATGACTACTGCCGGCTCGATTCTCACGTCAACGAGGTCAAGCGGATCCTCAACAGCTTCATCCAGTCCCTGACCTAACGGCCACGCGTGAAGAGCTAATACCTAATACCTAACACCTAATACCTACCTACGGCTGCACTTCCTCAAGCAGCTCCAGAAACGCGTCGTACTCCATCGCCTGCCATGACTCCGCAGACACGGCGCCCTCGGCCCTCGAGATCACCGACACCTTGTGCGCGGTCTCGACATCAGGCGCGTCGTAGACATCCATGAAGTCATAGGGCCCGAGGATCGCGTAGTGCGCGTGCCAGGTGACCTCGGGGCAGGCGGTCTTGACCTTCTTGAGCCAGGCGCGGCCCATGGCGCGGCGCACCTCGGCGTCGTGCAGACTCTCCGGCGCGAGACGGGTCATCAGAACAAACCTCGGCATCGTTCACCTCCGTTGGGGTTGTTCTTCAAAGATATATCGGCGAGGAAAAGGATGCACCCTCACCCCCCTTTCTTCGATCCGCAGGAAATCAGCAGCTTGCCGTCAGGCAACTCCGGTCGGCGTGTCCCACCTTCCAACCAGCACCAAACCGAAGGGAGGATGTGATGACAACCAACGCTCCTCGACCTAGATTGTGGACACAGACACAAGACGCAGACAGACCGAAGACCGCTTCCGGGCGACAGCTCTCCGGGAAGTGCGCCTTCGATGGAGACCCGAAAAGGGGAGGATGAGATGCGCGCGAAAATCGTCGTTGTGTTTCTTGTGGCTGTCGTGATCTCAGCCGGAGTCGCTCTTGGCCAAACCGAGTGGGTCGAGCACCCCGACAATCCGGTGATCGGGCCAGCCGAACCGGGGGAATGGGATTCAGCCTATCGCGAGGTCAGCGGGGTCGTGTTCGACGGCTCGACGTACCACCTGTACTTCAATGGGTATCATGACCTCGACAATCCCCCGTCAGGGATCGGCCACGCCACCTCATCAGACGGCGTGACGTGGACCCTTGATCTCGCTAACCCGGTATTGACCCCGGGGGCCGACGGGGAGTGGGACGAAGGCGCTGTCGCTGATGCCGCAGTGATGTACGACAATGCCGACTTCCACATGTGGTACGGAGGCTGGATCGACGAGTGGCAGTCCCGCCCAGGGTATGCAACCTCGCCCGACGGCAGCAGCTGGACCAAGTTCTCGGGCAACCCGCTTTTCGAACGGGGAGGACCGGGGTCGTTTGATGAGAGCGGTGTTTTCCCGGGCAGCGTGGTTTTCGACGAAGAGACCTACCGCATGTGGTACACGGGAGTGGATCTGCCCGACTACTTCTTTACGATCGGCTACGCGGAATCCTCCGACGGGATCTCGTGGACCAAGCACCCGGGCCCGGTCCTCGAAACGGGTTCCGGGTGGGACTCCTGGGACGTGTCGCAGCCATCGGTCATCTTCGACGGGTCGATCTACCACATGTGGTATTCGGGAGCCGGTGTCGTCGGGAACCTGGCGCTTCCCACTGGGATCGGCCACGCCACTTCGGCCGACGGCATCGAGTGGGCGAAGTACCTCGACAACCCGGTGCTCGATTTGGACGAGAGTCAGCCTACATTTGGGTGTGTCGTGTTTGACGGGTCGGCCTACCAAATGTGGTATACGGATTGGGTCTTCGAGGGACCACCGGCGGGAATTGCGTACGCCACGTCCGACTGCTGCGTCCCGCCGAACTTCCGGCAGGTGGTGCCTGCAGCGGCGCTGGCCTCCGGCGCCCAGGGCTCGTTCTACCAGACCGACGTCGACGTCAGCAACCCCGACGACCAGGCGGTCGAGTACGAGTTCTCGTGGCTGCCGCGGGGCGAGGACAACTCGGATCCCGTGACTTCCGAGGGATTCACGCTCGGCGCCGGCATGAGCGCCCGTTATGCCAATGTGCTCTCCGAGGTCTTCGGCCTGGAGCCCGACTCGTTGGGGGCCCTCCTCATCTGGTCGTCGAGCCCTGATCTCCTCGCCATGAGCCGGACCTACAATCTGCAGGGCGAAAAGGCAGGAGGCACCTTCGGGCAGTCGATGCCGGCCTTCTCTCAGAGCGATTTTATCCAACACGGCGAGACCAGGCGCATCCTCTTCGGTTCCGAAAACGCCGACATGCGCACCAACATCGGCTGCCAGAACGGGACCGAAGCGATGACCGTGGTTTATCTCGATCTCTACAACGCCGCAGGGACCTCCCTCGGCAGAAAGACGATGATTCTCAAGCCCCTGGGCAATGATCAGGTCAACCGGATCTTTGATGGCCACAACCCTGTCAACGGTTGTGTCGATGTCTCGGTGGCGCAGCCCGGGAATCTCGTCTACTGCTACGGCTCTGTGCTCGACAACGTCACCAGCGATCCGACAACCATCCCGCCGCAGTAGAACGAAACAACCGGCAGGATCGATCTCATGGCTGAAGCCCGTTCCACTCATCTCGCGGGCTTCAGCCCTTTTTGACTGCTTCCAAGAGCAGTCCCACCCTCTGTCACCCTGAGCGAACGAGTCCGGCGAGTGAGTCGAAGGGTCCCCCGAGGGTCAGATCATCGCTGTTCCTGAAGCGTCGCAACAAACTTCAGGGGATTCTTCGGCTCGCTTCGCTCGCTCAGAATGACAGATCTTACAGGGGGTCGTTGAGATCCTCGGGACGGGCAGGCCTTCGACGGGATTTGGAGATGATCGCATGGGAAAGGTCGTTCGGTTTTCTCCGCTTCCGCGAGGCGCGGCGAACGCCGGCATTGTCCCCCGACCGGCGACGTCCTACAATGGCACCAGAGTGCCTACACAAGTTGCGACAACACCTCAGCTCGGCGAGCCGTTCCTCGTCGGGGATTGGCGGGTTGAGCCGACTCTCAACCGGCTGGTCCGGGGTGAGGTTTCGGTCCAGCTCGAACACAAGGGCATGGACGTCCTCCTCTGCCTCGCGGAGCACCCCGGCGAGGTGGTCACCAAGCACAAGCTCCTCGATGCGGTCTGGCAGACCGAGTTCGTCTCCGACAACACCCTCCAGCGCCGCATCGCCGAGCTCCGTGACGCCCTCGGCGACGACGCCCTCAACCCGCGCTATATCGAAACCATCCGCAAACGGGGTTACCGGTTAATTGCGGAGATCGGTGCCGCTGACCAACAAGTCGAGACAATCCCTGCGATTCCTGAATTGCCGTCTGCTGCTGACGACGGTCAAAACCCCTACCCCGGTCTCGCCGCCTTCACCGAGGCGGACGCCGAGTTCTTTTTCGGCCGCGAGCGAGAAACGGCCTCCCTTTGGCGCACCATCACCTCGCGCCGGCTGCTTGCAGTGATCGGCCCATCGGGGATCGGTAAGAGCTCGTTGCTGCGCGCCGGGGTCGCAACACGCGTCCCGCACGGTTGGCGGGCCCTGGTGTTGACCCCCGGTGAGTCCCCGGTGCTGTCGCTGGCCCGCGCCCTGGCGCCCGACCACGCCGGCGATCCGGCGGCGGTGTCGAAGCTGGTGGGCTTCACCGATCCCGACATCGCTCTGGCTGTCGTGTCCAGGTGGCGAGGTCAATTCGACGGGGCGGTTCTCATCGTCGATCAGTTCGAGGAGCTCTTCACCCTCAACTCGCCGGAGGTGCAGTCGAGCTTCATCGAGCTGTTGCGTCGCCTGGTCGACGCGGCCGATGTTCACGTCGTACTCGCCATGCGCGACGATTTCCTCTACCACTGCCGGGAGTTCCCTCAGATCGCACCGATCTTCAAGGACCTCACACCACTCGCACCCCCCGCACCGGATGCACTCCGGCGAGCCCTCACCGAACCCGCTGCGCGGCGGCTCCATCGCTTCGAAAGCGAGATTCTGGTCGACAGGATGGTCGCCGAGGTCGAGGACCAACGCAGCGCCCTGCCGCTGCTCGCGTTCGCCGTCCACCGCCTGTGGGAGGAACGAGACCGAGAGCAACGCGTCCTCACCGAGGAAGCCTACGACCGCATCGGCGGCGTCGGCGGCGCCCTCGCCCGCCACGCCGAGTCGATGGTGGCCGAGATCGGCCACGAGCGCCTCCCGGTGGTCCGCGAGATCTTCAGGAACCTCGTGACCGCCAAAGGCACCCGCGCGGTGCGCGAGGTCGACGAGTTGTTGTCGGTCTTCGACCAACCCTGTCACCCTGAGCGGAGCGGCCTCCGAGGCCGCGCAGTCGAAGGGTCCCCTCAGGGTGCGGAGATCGCTCCTCTTCCCGGCGCCACACCGAGACGAAGAGTGAGCTCTGTACCCGGAGGGGATCCTTCGACTCGGCCGTCGGGCGACCTCGCTCAGGATGATAGGAGAAGAATGGCGGCTCGGGAGGTGGTCGACAGACTGATCGACGCCCGGTTACTGACAGCCTTCGAGACCCAGGATGACGAGGAGCTCCCCACCCGCCGGGTCGAAATCGTCCACGAGTCCCTCCTCTCCGCCTGGCCGCGGTTGGTCCGCTGGCAGACCCAGGATGCCGACGCCGCCCAACTTCGCGACCAGCTCCGCCAGGCGGCGCGAACCTGGCATCAGCGCGGCCGAATCGAAGATCTTCTGTGGACAGGCTCCGCCTACCGTGAGTACCGCCTGTGGCGTGAGCACTATCCCGGCGGGCTCAGCGAGCACGAGGAATCGTTCGGCGAGGCCATGTTCAGCCACGCCACGCGGCGCAAGCGGCGCAGACGGGTGGCCATCACGACGATGTTTATCGCCTTGTTCGCCGTGCTCGCGATTGTTGGCGTCTCCTGGCGGCGAACCGTCTCTGAAATGCGGCAGGCCGAGGCCGCCCATCTCTACGCCCTTGCCCAACTGCACGTCAACGCACAGTATCCGTATGCATTGGCCCACGCCATCGCCAGCCTCGAGCTGGCCGACAATCCTGCGGTGCGGCATCTGGCCCTCGAAACGCTCTGGAAGGGTCCCACGGTCCACGTGATTCCCTCACCCAGCGTGTATGCTCTCGAATTCAGTTCCGATGGGCGCTGGCTGGCAACCGCCGACCACAAGGGAGGCGGCGCTCTGTGGCCGTCCGACGGGGGCCACCCAACTCATCTCGAAGGCAGCGAGATTGCCCTGGAAATCGCCACAAGCCCGCGGGGCGATCTCGTTGCGGCCAACACAGGCGACGACCGACGGGAGATCGGGATCTGGTCACTCCCGGATGGTCGATTCCTGCGCTCCTTCGATCTCGGTCCACATGGCCTCACCGCCGCCTTCAGCTTCTCTCCCGACGGCGGACGCCTGTTCACAAGCACTCAGACTTCAGAGGCTGAGGAGCCCGGTCTCGAGCTCGACGTTCGGTCCTGGCCCGTCGAAGGCGGCGATCCTGATCTTCTCGCCCATCTCGAGCTCCCTGCCTCGGCCTCGCTGAGCGGGCACAACGTCGACCCGATGGGCGCCCATCTCTCCTGGGTCGATGGCCGCCGGGTCCACATCGCGCCTCTCAACGGGTCAACCGTGGAATGGAACTCCGCGGTGACAGTCGAACACGATGCGACGGTTGCATTCCACAGGATCGATTTTCAGGGACACCAACTCATGAGTTCGGACACCGATGGATGGGTTCGCATCTGGTCACTGGAGCACGCTGAGCCCGTGCTGACGCACGAGTACCGTGGGCTGGGGGCCACCAGGGCGACATCAGGCACCTTCGATCACTCAGGGTCAAGGGTGGAATGCGGTGGGGGTTATCTCTGGGAGCTGACCGCGCCACCGGATGCCGAACCTCTGAAGCTCATGGCACCGGACATGGGTTGGGGGCTATCGTTTCATCCGAGCGGCGACTGGATGGCGTTCGGTGGATGGACGTCGACCGTCTTCTGGCCGCTGTCAAAGACCTACCCCCTTGTCCTGCCTGGACACGAAGCGCTTGTCTACAAAGTGGCATTCACACCCGACGGCAGTCACCTGGTCTCCAGCTCGGACGACGGATCGGTCCGGCTGTGGTCGCTCGAAGCCGACTCGAGGGAGCGATCTCGGGTCCTGGATCGGGTCGAGGGCCCATGGGCGTCACCCTGGGCGATGGCCATGGCGCCGGATGGATCGTTTGTCGTGACCGGCAGTCGACAGGGTCGTGTGGCGGTCGTGCACCTCAACGATCAACCCGTCCGCAACCTGCCCACCTTCACCGACGTCATCAGCGCCGTTGCTGTCGGGCCGCATTCGCGATTCGTGGCCGCAGGCGCCGGGAGGTACAGATCCGAGGAGGCCTTCGTACGCGTCTGGGATCTTGAAACCGGCGAGGCCTGGTCCATCGATTCCGGCGACGGCCACAAGATTGACCGGCTGAAATTCAACTCCACAGGCGACCTCTGGGTTTCGAGCGGACCTTCCCTCCGCCGCTGGACCATACGTGAAGGCCATCCGATCATCATCGAGGAAATCGATCTCAAGTTCTCGGATCTCGAGGAAACCGACATTTGGAGCATTGACATCGATCATCGCCAAGTTGTTCTCTCGGCGACGAACAGGCTGTGGGTGCAGAACCTCGACTCCTCCGAGACCCGGGAGCTGACCACCCATTCCCCTGCGGACCGATTCCGCCTCGAGGCCGACGCCGGAATCATCCTTTCGGCCGACCCGGCGGGCACGCTCCGGGTCGGACCGATCTCCGGCGAGCCACCACACCTCTTGTTCGGGCACCGGGGCCGGATCAACGAAATCGCGCTGTCACCGGACGGTCGTTGGATCGCGACGGGCGGCGATGACTTCACCATCCGTCTCTGGCCCATGCCCGATCTCACCAAGCCTCCACTCCACACCCTGCCGCGGGAAGAGCTCATCGCCAAGCTCAAGACGCTGACCAATCTCCGCGTCGTCCGCGATGCCGAATCCTCTACCGGCTGGAAGATCGAGGTTGGTCCCTTCCCGGGGTGGGAGACGGTGCCGACGTGGTGAGCATCGCAAATTTTTAATTTTGAGTTCTTAGTTCTTAGTTTTCATCGCAGGGGTTCTATCGACGCTTGTAGTGAGCATCAATCAACTCATTCTTTCCGGCGGTCAAGATCGGTGATGTCTTCGCGGGCGAGACGCCCGCGCCACAATGCGCTCGGTTCCCTGAATACTCGATCCGCAGGAAAACCGAAGCTTTCCCCCAGGCAACCCTGCCCGCGGGGATCCACATTGGCTGCAGATCCAATCGGAAGGAGGAAGCGATGAGCACGAACCGAGTTCTTGTGGTGGTATCGATCATTGTGTGTGGGACGGGGATGGCGATGGGTCAGACCGAGTGGGTCCTCGATCCGAACAACCCGGTGATCGGGCCCGGGGACGCAGGGCCGTGGGATGTCAACGGCCCCTGGACACGAGCCGCGGTCTTCGACGGGACGATGTACCACCTCTACTTCACCGGCTCGGGCGAGAACGGTCTTCCCAACGACATGGGTCATGCCACCTCTCCGTCTCCGGATGCCGAGGAGTGGACCATGGACCCGGCCAATCCGGTGCTCACCCGCGGCGGAACCGGGGAGTGGGATGAGCTTCGTCTCGACGGCGCCGCCGTCGTCCATGACGGGTCGATCTTCCACATGTGGTACTCCGGGTGGGGCGATGACGAATTCGAGAGAGTCGGGTACGCGACATCGCCCGACGGTTCGGTCTGGACAAAGCACGCTGCGAACCCGGTGATGGATGTCGGCGAGCCCGGTTCCTGGGACGAGGACATCATCCGGCCGACGTCGGTTCTTCTGGAAAACGGTGTATTTCGGATGTGGTACGCAGGAGGCGACTGGGCCGGGAACGAGTTCCGAACATCCGTCGGGTACGCAAAGTCGAGCGACGGAGTCAGCTGGACAAAGAACCCAGACCCGGTTCTCGGACCGTCTGAGTATCCGGGCGCCTGGGACCCCATCGAAGTCGGCCATCCTTACGTGGTTTTTGATGGCTCGATCTATCACATGTGGTACACGGGCGGGATAGAAACGACATCCTCCATCGATCTCAGCATCGGTTACGCATGGTCGGGCGATGGGTTCGCCTGGACCAAGCACCGTTACAACCCGGTGCTGAGTTCGACCGATTCGGTTCTCTATCACTCACCTGTGCTCCACGACGGGACAAAATGGCACATGTGGTACTCCTCATGGGACGGTGCCACCGATGAGATGAACCACGCCACATCGACCGACGGCCCCGGAGTCCCTGCGTTGGACAACTGGCGGATCATCCCGGCGGCTGCCGTCGCATCGGGCGCAGAGGGCGCCTTCTACCAAACCGATGTCGATGTCAGCAACGCCGACGACCAGACGGCCGAGTACGAGTTCATGTGGTTCCCTCGAGGTGAGGACAACTCCGAGCCCACAGCATCCGAGCCCTTCACCCTCGGCGGCGGCAAGAGCGCACGCTACGCCAATGTGTTGGCCGAAGTCTTCGATCTCGGACCCGACTCCCTGGGCGCATTGGGCATCAAGGCAACGAGCCCGGATCTCCTCGCCATGAGCCGGACCTACAATCTGCCGGCCGAAGGCAATGGCGGCACCTTCGGGCAGGCGATGGAAGCAATCACCTCGAGTGACTTCATCGGATACGGCGAATCGAGACGAATCCTCTTCGGTTCCGAGGGCGCCGAGATGCGCACCAACATCGGCTGCCAGAACGGAACAGACAGATCGACCGTCGTCTACCTCGATCTCTTTGACGACGAGGGGGTGTCCCTCGGTCGGGAGATGCTGATTCTCAAACCACTTGGCAACG
>Ga0316187_10001183_pt1 | contig 22160 bp, 15 predicted proteins | sample CroRivburrow1_MG_FD_204927 | JGI IMG/M metagenome (GOLD analysis project Ga0316187, IMG submission 204927) | Coastal sediment microbial communities from Maine, United States - Cross River worm burrow 1 | ecosystem: Environmental > Aquatic > Marine > Coastal > Sediment | place: USA: Maine...
ATGGTGGTCGATGCCATCCAGGGCCTCGGCGTCATGACGATGAAGATGCGCTCGCTCGGCATCCACGCTGTGGTTGCCGACGGCCACAAGTGGTTGCTCGGCCCCGAAGGCGCAGGTCTCATGGCCACATCCCCCGGTCTGAGGCGAGAGCTTCGGCCGGCCATCACCGGGTGGCGGAACATCCGACGAGAGCCCGGAAGTTTCTTCCTTCACGAACTCGAGGTCCTCGAAAACGGGCGTCGATTCGAACCCGGCGCTACCAACACGGTGGGCACCGCCGGCCTCGGCGCCGCCCTGGACCTCTTGAACAGCGTCGGCCACGAACAGGTGCAGGCGAGGGTCGAGGTGCTTTCCCGGCTGCTGACCCGGATTCTCATCGCGCACGGCTGGGATGTGTTCTCGCCGGGTTCGGGCCAACCCATCGCCGGCATCGTTGCCGCCCGCCACCCGAGCGTGGCGCCCAACGAAGCCGCCGACCGTCTCGCCCAGCGCAAGGTCGTGTGTTCGGTCCGGCAGGGATCGGTTCGGCTCTCACCGCATTTCTACACTACGCGCGGAGAGCTGGAAGCCCTGGATACCATTTTAGAGAAGGTCGGGTTGTGAGCGGCGTCGCCCCTTGAAAGCCACGCTCCTTCAATTCTGAGGTCTGAATCGCGGCCGCTATCGGGATTTCGACTTCGCCGCCCCGTCGAGGTCGAACCGAAATAGGACACTCCCGTGACTCAGACCTCAGAATTGAAAATGAGGCCAGTCGGCCTCCGCCTCACCCGCTACGGCACGAACGCGCTCCACGCCGTGGTGTCGCCCGATTCGAAGCCGTCGGCGAAGAGCGGGGTCAGGAAGCCGCCCTGGGCGTAGACGTCCACGCCGGTGGCGAGGTTCCGCGAGTCCTTCCAGACGATCAACGCATCACCCGAGGCCATTCGGCCGACCGCGCTCCCGTTCTGCTGGTAGTCGGCCGTGGAGATCGCGTATCCGTTGGGCGGGCCGACAAAGGACGAGCCGCCGAGGATGGTCAGACCGTAGAGATCTGAATTGATGTGATCGTCCCGGTAATCCGTCCAGGAAATCAGCACCGATCCCGGCGTGGGAGAGCCGATCGCCGCCTCGGTCTGGTTCAGCCCTGCGGCGCAGATGATGACCCCGCCCGGCGACCACATCGCTCCGGCCGAGGTGACGCGTTGTGCGTAGAGGTCCCGGCCTGAAACGGCATAGTCTCGGAGGTCCATCCACACGAAGATCGCCCCGCCTTGGCCGTCCGCGGCCCCACTCAGATTCCCCTGGCCGCTCATGGTGTTGTCCGCGAGCATGACGCCGCCGGCGGTCCAGTGAACGGAACCCGACCCACCGACATGCTGCGCCCAGATGGCCCAGTCCTCGCTGGATCGAACGTCTTCCCAGGCGACGAACATGCCTCCGGCGCCGTCCTCGGCGATCTCTGGGCGTCTCTGTGCGCCATCCTCCGCGCACACCTGGACGTCGCCCGGCCACAGGCGATCGCCCGAACCCGAGAGCCGCTGGGCATACACGTCGAAATTCGTGTTGGCCGAGTCGCGGCCATCGGTCCAGGCGAGGAAGGCGCCCCCCGAGCCGTCGGAGATCATCCGCGGATCGGTATGCACGCCGGGAACATCCGTAACCACCACACCGGTCTGGGACGGTGCACCCGCCGGCCACTGGATATCGCCGTTCGGGTCGACCCGCTGGGCGTAGAGGGCGCTGGTCATCACACCCTGTTCCCAGGCGACGATGGCACCACCCGCACCGTCACTGACGATCATCACGTACGATTGGTGATCCGCGGTGTCACAGACCGGTATCCCATCAGTGGTCGGTGATCCCGTCGGCCACATGAGGTTGCCGTCGGCGTCGATTCGCTGGGCGTAGACATCGGCCTCACCATCCCGCATGTCCGACCAGACGAGGATGGCCCCACCCTGGCCGTCGCTGACCCCGAGCACATTCATCTGGATGTCCGCGGCGTCGCAGACCGGCACTCCGTCCAGTGTCCACTGGATCTCGCCCTGGCCGTTGACCCGCTGGGCGTAGATGTCGCCGTCGACAGACCGCTGATCGGTCCAGGCCACGATGGCGCCGCCCTCGGTGGACGGAACGACGGCAAACGTGTTGCCGCCCTGGTTCCCGGACGCATTGCACAACGGCACGTTGACCAGCGGATCGGTCGGCCAGCTCCCCACCATGGGTACGATGAGACACAGCGCCAAGAAAACTCCGAGAAAACAACGAACCGCCATCGCTCACCTCCACCCTCAATGTTCGGACACTACAAAGGGCCAACCGGCAAAGTGCAACGCTCTACAGATCAATTTCGGCTCTGTTTCTGAAATGTAAAGGCACGAACGCGACAAAAACGTGGATGAAGACGACAATTATCGGATGGTTGGGGGTATCCAATCTCAGAACATCGCAGATGCTGCCGGTGGTCGTTCTGTGGGCCGATTCGGTGGCTGAGCTACAGTGTCTCAGTCCGAACCGCGACCTGGAGAACCCGGAGCCATGCCAAACCAGGCATCCACCACCGATGTCCGCGACCGCATCCTCGAACATGTGGATGATCTGCCGCCGCAACAGCGCTCCATCGCCGACTATCTGCTCGAGCACCTGGACACAGTTCCGTTTCTGTCGGTTCTCGAGCTCGCCCGCCGGTGCGGAGTCTCGGAGGCCACCATCGTTCGTTTCGGCCAGCGGATCGGGTTCACGGGCTTTGCCGAGCTCAAGATGGCGCTGGTGGATCTATTGCAGAGCCGACTCGGCGTCGGTGAGGATCACGACCCCGGTGATCTTGGAGAGGACCTCCTCGAGTCGGTCGCCACCCAGGAGGGACGCAACATCCGGCTGACGGTGGAGAACATCGACCGCGAGGTCTTCGCCGCCATTGCCGAACTCATCTTTTCGGCCGACCATGTCTACACCTTCGGGATGGGGATTTCGGCCACCCTCGCCGAGCTCGCCGCCTACACCCTGGTCCAGGTCGGCGTCGCCGCCCATCCAATGTCCACCGGTTTCTCATCTCCACGGGAGCAGCTCGTGACTCTCAAGAAGAGCGATCTCGTGCTGGTGTTCTCCCTGCCGCCCTACTCGCGCCAAAGCCTTGAACTGGTTGACGGCGCGGCCGAAGCCGGTGCCGCGACGGTTGTTCTCAGTGACCGACTCATCGCCCCTCCTGCGCGGAGAGCGGAACTCTCCCTCGCCGTCAAAAGCGACAATCTGACCTTCACCAACGCGGTCGCGGCCATGACGGTGGTCATCAACGCCCTGGCCACCGCCGTCGCGACCCGTCACCCCGACGAGGCCATCGATGCCTTCGCCAAGATCAGCCGGGTGCTCAACACTGACCCCGATGTGTTGTCGGGAGACAACTGAGTCAATTATTGATTTTGAATTGTGAATTATGAATTGAAAGTTAAGATCCCCCACGTCTTCGCACTGCTCACCGGGGTGGTCTTTGTCTGCAGTGTCCTGACCTGGGTGGTGCCGTCGGGTGAATTCGATCGCGAACGCCGCCTCGTGGGCGGCAGCGAACGGACCATGGTCGTCGCCGACACCTACGCGACCATTCCCAAGCACCGCAGCGCCCGCGGGCTGGTTTTCACCGATGAAAAACCCGGGTTCGCCACTCCGGAGAGCCTCGAGGGCTTTCTGAGCGCCATCCCGCGCGGGATGATCGCCGCCGCCGACATCATCTTCTTCATCTTCATCATCGGCGGGGTCTTCGGCATTCTGCAGAAGACCGGAACCATCCCCGCCGTCCTCCACGCGGTGCTCGACAGACTCCGGCACCGCTGGAAGCTCCTCACCGTCGTGCTCATGCTGCTGATGGGTATCGGCGGATCGACCCTGGGGATGGGCGAGGAGTTCATCCCGCTGGTGCCCATCTTCCTCATCGTCGCGCGGGAGATCCGCTGCGACCGTATCTACGGCACGGCGCTGGTCTATGTCGCCGGCGCCGTCGGCTTCGCCGCCGCCACCACCAACCCCTTCACCGTCAACATCGCCCAGAGCATCGCCGGGCTGCCGCTCAACAGCGCCATCGGTTTCCGACTCGTCTTCTTCGCCTGCTGCATGGCAGTGACGATCGCCTACATGCTCCGTTACGGCGCCAAGGTTCGTCGCGATCCGGCAGCCTCGTATGTCGCCGATATCGAGGCCGACATCGACGAGGACGTCACGCCACCAAACCTGACCAGTTCCCACATCGCCATCGTCCTTGCCTGTGCGGCGATCTTCGTCTTCATCCTCTGGGCGGTCCAGGCCATGGGGTGGTGGCTCCCCGAGATGGCCGGCGGCTTCATCCTCATGGGCCTCGTCGCCATCGCTATCGCCCGGATGCCCCTCGCCGAAGCCACCAGGGCGACGGTGAAGGGCATGGAGGAGATGACGGTTGCGGCCCTCGTCGTCGGCTTCGCCCGGGCGGTGACCGTGGTCATGGAGGACGGGCTCATCCTCGACACACTGATTCAATCAGCCTCAGTGGTGCTTCTCCACGTGCCGCGCCTGGTGGCGGCCGAGGGCATGCTCGTCTTCCAGGCCACCCTCAACTTCTTCATCCCGTCGGGCTCGGGACAGGCGGCGGTGACCATGCCCCTCATGGCGCCGCTGGCCGATGTCCTCGGCCTCACCCGCCAGACCGCGGTCTTTGCCTTCACCTGCGGTGACGGCTTCTCCAACATGGTCATCCCGACCTCGGGGATCCTGATGGCGTCCCTCGGACTTGCGAGCGTCCCCTACGAGCGCTGGCTGAGATTCATGGTGCCGTTGCTGCTCCAGCTCATCGGAGTGGCGGCGATCTTCATGGCACTGGCAGTGATCGTGGGACTTGAATGATCCACTCCTTCAATTCCGGCCCACGGCTGTCGGACAGCCGTGGGCCGGAATTGAAACTGATGAAGAAGACCGAGCCGTCGCACCTGGTCGGATGTCGTACGCGCACCTCGGCACGCGGGGACAGGGCCCCCACCGGGGCGTGCCGGGCTTGACATTGTGCCGGCAGCGACCATCCGGGAGCGCCCTCCGCTCTGCACAATGTCATGCCGGGCAACCCTCGCGGAAGATCGTTCCGGTGCACCTGTTGAAGCTCCGTGGGAAGCCGCCGGCGCCCGAACAGCGTGGTCGCAGACCTTGATGTGACCCCCGCGCGACCGTACTGATTGTGTGACGCTGGGCCGCCAGAGGCGGACCAGAAGGCCGCGGTCCTGGGACGCCGTCGCACAGATCACCCCAAACCCCCGCACACCGATCCTATCGCGTTTCCGAGCGCCCGTTCCATGCTACGCTTCGACCATGGAAGAGCGCTGTCTAAAGGGTTTGCGCACAAGATGAGCCGGCAATTCACCTTCGTACTGAACACCGAGATTTTCGAGTTCGGCGGCCCGACAGGGAGGCCCTTGCTCGACGCGATCCGTCACGACGCCGACCTCAAGGGCACCAAGCACTCGTGCCGCGAGGGTGACTGCGGTTCGTGTGTGGTCCTCGTCGGTGAGCCGGCCGAAGGCACGGTTCGATATCGGGCCATGACATCCTGTCTCATGCCCGTCGCCGCAGCGGCCGGGTGCCACGTCATCACCATCGAGGGCCTCGATCCCGGTGGGATCGGCCCCCTGCAACGGCCCTTCGTCGATGAGGGCGCCTCCCAGTGCGGCTTCTGCACCCCCGGCTTTCTGGTCTCCCTCGCCGGCCACCTCCTGAACTGCACGAGCTGGGACCTGGCTCCGGCGTTCAACTCCCTCGCCGGAAACATCTGCCGCTGCACCGGCTATGCATCGATCCAGCGCGCGACCTCGGAGATCCTCGCGGAACTCACGGATCGGGTTTCCATGGACGAGCCTCGCTTCGCCGCTCTCGTCCGCGAGGGATTTCTCCCGGCCGGGTTGCGCGAGGCCCACTCGCTGACGCTGGATCTCGAGCCGCACACCGATGACCACGGGGACGACCGGCCGGTAGCCGGAGGAACCGATCTCTATGTCCAGCGACCCGACGACTACAGCCACTCGGACATCTCGCTCGTCCGGGCACCCAAGGGCGGAATCCGGGCGGATGGCGACGAGATCGTCTTCGCAGCCAGCGCCACCGCCGAGGACATGAAACAGAGCACGATCCTCGCCGGCGAACTCGGGGACATGGTCCGACCCATGGATCTCATGGGTTCGCTGCCCATTCGCGAGCGCGCGACCATCGCCGGGAACATCGTCAACGCCTCGCCCATCGGCGACATGACGATCATGCTCACGGCCCTCGACGCCGAGCTCGAGCTGGTCGGCGACGGCGGACGCCGGGCGCTGCCCCTGCGCGAGTTCTTCCTCGGCTACAAGAGCCTCGATCTGCGTCCCGGCGAGCTCATCGAATCCATCCGGATCCGACGCCGTCCCGAGCTCCTCTTCAACTTCGAGAAAGTGTCGAAACGGACCCATCTCGACATCGCCAGCGTCAACACGGCGGTGGCGCTGAGGGTTGTCGACGGCATCATCGTCGAGGCCGGGCTCTCGGCCGGAGGCGTCGCACCGATTCCCCTGGCGCTGACCGAAACCGAAGACCTGCTCATCGGCGAACGACCAGACGCCGAAACCGCATGGGCGGCGGCTCGCTGCGCCGCCGCCGAAGTCTCCCCCATCGACGACGTCCGCGGAGCGGCCGACTACAAACGGCTGCTACTACGCCAGCTCGTCCTCGCCCACTTCCAGGTGCTCTTCGGTCTCTCCGACGAGCTCGTGGAGGTACCGGCATGAGCTTCCCCGATCTCGAGGCCCACGTCCGAGGCACCTCCCGCTACATCGACGATATGCCCGATCCTGCCGGATTGCTCCATGCCGCGGCGGTGACCTCACCGGTTCCCCACGCCGAACTGAAGTCCATCGACACCGCGCCGGCGCTCGCTCTTCCCGGGGTCGTGGCGGTCTTCACCGCCGCCGACATTCCGGGCGCCAACCAGATCGGCGGCATCATCCAGGACGAGGAGCTCTTCGCCACATCGAACGTCCACTTCATCGGCCAACCGGTGGCCGTCGTCATCGCTGAAACGCCGCACCAGGCTCAAGCCGGCGCCCGCGTGTGCGCCCTCGAGCTCGAAGAGCTGCCGGCCATTTTCGACGCCAGGGAGGCCGCGGCCGCCGGTGAGCTCATCACGGCCTCTCGCACCCTCGAGTCGGGCGATGTCGATGCCGCCTGGGCGGACTGCGATCTCATCGTCGAGGGCACGGCCGAGACCGGCGGCCAGGAGCACCTCTATCTCGAGACCCAGGCCGCCCTGGCGATCCCCGAAGAGGGCGGTCGAATCAAGCTCTGGTCCTCGACCCAGGCGCCCACCGCGGTCCAACGCATCACCGCGCGGGTCCTCGGACTGCCCATGAATCTCGTCGAGGTCGAGGTCACCCGGCTCGGCGGCGCCTTCGGCGGCAAGGAAGACCAGGCGACGCCGTGGGCGGTGATGGCGGCGTTGGCCGCGAAGCACACGGGCCGGCCGGTGCGCCTGACGCTCAATCGGCACGAGGACATGTGTTTCACCGGCAAACGCCACCCCTACTCGTCGGACTTCAAGCTCGGGCTCAGCGCCGACGGGAGCATCCTCGCCTACGAGGTCCACCTCTGGCAGAACGCCGGCGCCGCCGCCGATCTCTCGCCGGCCATCCTCGAGCGATCGCTCTTCCACGCCACCGGGTCGTACTTCGTCCCCAACGCCAGGATCCACGCCGCAAGCTGCAGAACGAACCTCATCCCCTTCACCGCGTTCCGCGGTTTCGGCGCGCCTCAGGCCATGTTCGTCATGGAGGCCGCCATCGACCGTGCGGCCGAGGTTTCGGGGATCTCACGCTCGATGATTCAGGCGAAGAACCTCCTCAGCGAGGGCGACGCCTTCCCCTACGGAATGCGGGTCGACCGCAGCCGGGCGCGCCGGAGCTTCGATGAAGCCGCCGAGCTGGTCGATCTCGAGGCGCTCGAGACCGAGATCGCAGAGCACAACGCCTCATCCCAGCTCACAAAACGCGGCATCGCCGCCATGCCGGTCTGCTTCGGGATCTCCTTCACCAACGCCATGCTCAACCAGGCCGGGGCGCTGGTCCACGTCTACACCGACGGCAGCGTCAGCGTCTCCACCGGCGCCATCGAGATGGGCCAGGGGGTCAACGCCAAGATGCTGGCGGTGGCGTCGGCGACCCTCGGTCTCCCTCAGGATCGGATCCGGATCGAGAGCACCACGACGCGAACCGTGGCCAACACCTCCCCCACCGCCGCATCCAGCGGGGCGGACATGAACGGCCGCGCCACCGAGCTCGCCTGCCGCGCCATCGCCGACCGGCTGATCTCGGTAGCGGCGGAGCGGCTCGACATCTCGCCGAACCGTCTTGCGATCAACGACGATGTCGTCACAGCCGACGGCAACCCGACGGAGCTCGTGTGGAACGAGCTGGTCTGGCTTGCCTACACGAAACGAGTCAACCTCTCGGCCCACGCCCACTACGCCACCCCCGGTCTCTGGTACGACAAGGAGACCGAGCAGGGCGAACCCTTCGCCTACCACGTCTTCGGAACCGCCATCCTCGAGGTGACGGTGGACTGCCTCCGCGGAACCTACACCATCGATCGGGTGCGCATGGTCCACGACGGCGGCCGCAGCCTGAACGAGAAGGTCGACCGCGGACAGCTCGAGGGCGGGCTGGTTCAGGGTCTCGGCTGGATGACCATGGAGGAGCTCGTCTTTCATGAGGGCCGCAATATCTCAGACTCCCTGTCGACCTACAAGATCCCCGATCTGCTCAGCACCCCGGTTCTCGATGGTCACTTTCTGGAAGACGCCGATAATCCCAGGGCGGTGATGCACTCCAAGGCCATCGGCGAACCGCCCTTCATGTACGGCATCGGGGTCTACTTCGCGCTGCTCGATGCGCTACGGGCCTTCCGGCCCGATCGCAACGGTGTCTACGACGCGCCTCTGACGCCCGAGAAGGCGTTGATGTTTCTGCACCGCGAACTCTAGGTCCCTCGAAACGCATCGGGTGCCGGGCTGAAGCCAGGCACCCGATGCGCCCTTTCGTCAGGGCGCAGGGCAAGTGTCGGGATAGAAGTTGTGGGCCCAATCGTACACCCCGGCACACAGGGCCGACCCGTTCACGCCATTGATGAGATTTGCACCGCCGATTCGAACGTCGCACGTATCGAGAGAGTTCATCACAGCATCGGTGACCGCATCAAAACGGCCGCCGTCAATCAATACCATGCAGCCGTTTCCTTCGTAGTCTCGCACCCAAACGCCGAATTCGCTCGCAGAGACGAAAACGTTGCGCAACTGAACCGTTGCGAAAAAATCCGACCAGTTGCTCAGGCCGACACCCACTCCTCCGCTGACTGCCACGTCGTTGAGCTTTACGTCCGCCCCATTGATCTGTACACCGCGTTTCACTGGGGCCGTACCGAAGGTGGCGCTGATCTTGGAGTCCGAGACGAACAGATTGTCGGCATCCGTGTGGTTGAATATGCCCGTGCAATCGTCTGAGGCCCAGGACGCCAGAATGTCGCCTTGGCGGAAGGTGAATGTGTGCCCATCGTTGTCGATTCCGTGGGCCGAGGTTCCACCGATGGCCTCAACGGTGACGTTGGTGAGGCTGGCGCCAACTCCCCGGTTGTTCAAGCCGTAATTGTCGCCGGTCGCGTTCTCGGCATGAAGGATGGTATCGATCAGGGACGGTGAACCTCCAGAGTTGAACATCGCGTAGCCGTTGAGTGCGGCCCCCTTGGCGGTCAATGTCACGTGATCGACCGACAACCAATCTGCCTGGTTGGAGACCGCAATCGAGAAGCTCGCCGGATCCGCACATGTGTTCTCCACGGTGAGGTGGCGCAACACGACGTGCTCGGAGGTCGGCGGGATCAGGAGGGTACCTTGGTAGACCCCGACCGAACAGTACGCCGAGGTGATGCGGGTGTGCTCTTGTCCGGCACCCTCGATCACCATCCATGGGAAAGGGACTTCGAATTGATCTCCGAGATCGTAGACCCCGGCCTCAAGCCTCAAGAGCACCGCCCCTTCCTGGTTCGTCGGTACCGGGATGTCCCCCATGGCGGCCCCCAGCGCCAGACCATTTTCGAGGGGAGTCCCCACCGGCCCGACGACAAAGGTCCGAAGATAGGGCGTGTCGTCATCGGCGCTGCAGGTCCACGCGGCGCCGTTCCAGCGGGTGATCTCGCCCTGGCTACAGGCGAGACTGACGAGGGTGTCGTCGTCGCCGTTGGCGAGATCGGGAGGAATATCCAGGAAATTCGACCACGTGAGGTAGAAGGAGTCGGGTTGGCCGTTCAGGGTGTCGGCATCTCCGGCAGTGGTCGCGTACCCGGCCGAGGTGGCGCTGTCCGCCGTTGCCGCATGTCCTGCCGTCGCAGCGGTCTCAGCCGTCTGGGCGTGCTGCGCGAAAGGCGTAGCGGTGACCTCCTGGCGTGGCGAGAGCACCGAATAGGTCCCGGTGGCCCCTCCGTCGCGCACGCCCACCTCGAGCCACAGTGCCGTTCCGTCAAAGACGTCGCCGAAGTCGAGCTGAGTGGTCAATCGGCCGTCCGCAACCACCAGATCCTCGACATACACGATGGTCCCGACCTGGGAACCGCCTGCATCGGCGTCGTAGAGAATGAACCTGAAGTCGAAGGCGCCGGCAGCCGCCGCGCCTCCATCGGAGAGGACGCCCTGGTAGGTGAACTCGGTTCCCAGAGGCGCGGCCCCCACGGTCACGGCAACCAACATCACGACGAAAAGTGCCCGAATCTTCATGTCTCCTCCTAGGGGTTCCCGCCGACCACCGAACTCCACACGCCGGTGCCGCTGCTTTCAAAGCCATCGCCAAAGATGAATCCGAGATCCACCGCTCCCGCCCACACTCCACCCTCAAGGGCAGTGCCACCGCGGGCGACGACGCCCGCGTCCGGCTGGCCGATGGCCGCCACGAGGGCGAACCCGCCACCGCTTGATTGGCCCCCACCCGCATCGACGGACCATGTGGACATCTGGTCGGCCCGTCCGTCTTTCAGCGCCGCGGTTGACCCCTCGCCCTCTTTGAGAATCTCCGTCTCCGACGCAGAGACGAGGGATGTCATGACGAGCATCGCCAAGATCCAACCGGCGGTGCGTGCTCGAGTGGACGATTTCATGATCGATACCTCTCTCAAATATGAGACGATGTCTCGCAGCATTTACGATTCCTTTGAGTTAATCGTAGCAGGGAATCGCACACCGGAGCACGCCGCGCACGGAATGGCCGCCACCGCACCAGGACCCAAAGACAACACCTCGATCGGGAAGCGCGTCTCGGGACGGCTCTCCCGGCTCGGAAGGAGGCCGTCGGCGCCCGAGCAGCGTGGTCACACACATTCCGGCAACCACGATTGACCACGCTGCCCGGGCGACGCTGGGACGCCGAAGACGGACCAGAAGGCCTGGGCTGAGGAATCCGAGACCGCGACCGTACCCGTATCCGTATCCGTATCCGTGGCCGCTGAAACGGACGCTGTCCCTGTCCCGGTTCCGGTTCCGGTTCCGGTTCCGGTTCCGGTTCCGGTTCCGGTTCCGGTTCCGGCACGGTCACACCGCGTTGTTCATGAACCGACGAGTAGCCGCCGGGATGGCTTGTGTCAAGGGCAAGACAAGTCGCCTCGGAGGCGACCCTTGACACAAGCCATCCCACCGGCTGGGGAGAGTGCATGAACAACCCGGAGGTGACCATGCACAGACCGAAACAACAAACCAACTTCGACGCCCTCACCAAGGCAACCAAAGCAGCCGGCATCGCAATCTCTCTCGCGATGCGGGTTCCCGCGCCGCTCAAAACCATCGCCGACCAGATCATTCGATCCGCCTCTTCGGTGCCTGCAAATCTCGCTGAAGGCGCCGGCCGTTCGGGGCGGGATCGAATCCACCACTGGCGCATCGCCTACGGCTCAGCCAAAGAGGTCGACACCCACCTCCGTCTCCTCATTGACGCTGGTGCCGTCAAAGAGACTCACGCAGGACCTTCCCTCAAGCTCTTCGACGACGTCAGGGCAATGACCTGGCGCCTCCTCCACCCTCACCGCTGACTCCGATCCCGCATCAGGACCCAAAGAGAAGGCCTCGATCGGGGTGCCGGGTCTGAAAATGTGCCGGAACGACCTCCCGGCAACGCAACACCCTGCACACATTGTCAGACCGGGCTCCCCCGGGAAACGCGATCCGGGACAGCTCTCCCGGCTCGGAAGGAGGCCGTCGCTTGCGTCAACAGCGTGGTCGCCGCCCTCCCCGTTTCCACCCAACGACCACGCTGATGGCGCAACGCTGGGCCGCCCGGGGGCGGCCCAGAAGGCCGGGGATGAGGAATCAGAATTCGTAACCGTAACCGTGACAGAGACCGTGGCCGTTACCGGGACCGTATCCGTATCCGTATCCGCAACCGCAACCGCAACCGCAACCGCAACTGACGCCGTACAATGTCCCCATGAAAGCGCAACCCAACCCCAAGCCCGACCCCTGGCGGTTCGCACTCGATGCTCTCGATGCCGGTGAGCCCGCGGTCCTCGTCATCGTGGTCGACCATTCAGGATCGGTCCCCGGCGTGACCGGAACCTTCGTGGTGGTCACCCGGCACGGTCAGGCGGGCACCATTGGCGGCGGCGCCGCCGAACACACCCTGGTCGACCGGGCGCGCAGACACCAGGGCGGCGCCGAGCTCGTCGATTTCGTCCACACACCGGGGGGCGACGGCACCCTGTGCAATGGACTTCAACGTTTCGCTCTCCTGACGTTGCAGTCGATGGATCGGGGAACCATCGAGGAGATCGTCTCGACCCTCGAACACCACGAAGCCGGCAGCCTCAGATTGAACCCGGATGGGTTTGCCTTCACCCCTGGCGCCGTACGAAAAACGAGCTTCGAGCAACGAGAAACCGACTGGACCTTCACCCACCCCATCGGTCTGCTGGACACCCTGACCATCGTCGGCGGCGGTCACGTGGCGCTGGCCCTGTCACGGGTCATGGCGACCTTGCCCTTCCGCATCGCGGTGCTCGACAACCGCACCGGGTTGCAGCCCATGGACGACAATCCATTCGCCCACCACAAAGAAGTCGTCGACTACGACGACATCGCCCGTCATGTCCCCGAAGGCAATCGGTCCTGGGTGGTCGTGATGACCTACGGCCACGCTCACGATCGGCTGGTCGTGGAGAAGCTCCTCGGTCACGACGTCCGCTATCTCGGGCTCATGGGCAGCGCGTCCAAGGTCAAGCGGCTCTTTGCCGACATGGAGGCGAAGGGGACCGACCCGGAGGCCCTCGCCAGGGTCCACGCACCCATTGGCGTGGCCATTCGCAGCCACACACCCGAGGAAATCGCCATCTCGGTGGCCGGCGAGATCATCGGTATCCGAAACGGCGCCATGAAATGAGGTTCCTCCAGAGACCGAGAGTGAGGATTGCGCGCCCTCGCCACAGGCGGGCTGATCGCCCGCGAGGACGCCGGTGCTCCAATCCGCGCTCGGTCCTTTTTAACGGCAAGAATTCTGCTTGCCAAGAGCCCCTGAGGGAGGATTGATGTCGAGCATCAGGTTCACTCTCAACGGCCGCGAGGTCACCGCCGAGCACGAAAACGGCCAACATTTCCTCGACGTTCTGCGCGAGAACCTCAGCATCACCACCGTCAAGGACGGCTGCTCGCCCCAGGGAGTCTGCGGCTGCTGCACCATCCTGCTCGATGACAAGCCTGCGCTGGCCTGCCTCCTCGATCCCGCCCGGGTCGCGGGCCGTGAAGTCACGACCCTCGAGGGTCTGCCCGAGCACCAGCGCCAGCTCCTGGCGGAGTCTTTTGTTCAATCGGGTGCGGTCCAGTGCGGATTCTGCACCCCCGGCATCGCCGTCCGCGCCGTCCACCTCATCAACCGCGGCCTCGCCGATGATCGCGAACGGGTCAAGAAAGCCCTGGGCGGTCATCTCTGCCGCTGCACCGGCTACCACCGCATCGTCAACGCCATTCAGCTCGCCGGTTCGGGCACGAAGCCCATCGCACAGCCGGTCGACCACGGCGTCGGCAGCGCCAGTCCCCGCTACCGGGGCCACGACCAGGTGCTCGGCGCCAAGGACTTCGTCGCCGACATGAGCGTTGACGGAATGCTCCACGGCGCGCTTGTGCTGTCCCGCCACCCCCGGGCGAGGGTGCTCTCCATCGACACCAACCGGGCCGAAACCGCACGGGGCGTTGTCAGGGTCATCACCGCCGACCACATTCCGGGCTCCCGCCGCCACGGGCTCATCGTCAAGGACTGGCCGCTGCTGGCGGCCGTCGGTGAGGAAACGCGATACATCGGCGATGTCCTCGCCGTGGTGGTTGCCGACACCCAGTACCACGCCCGCCGAGCGGCTTCTGAAGTTGCGGTGGAGGTCGAAATCCTCGATCCGGTCACCGATCCGGAACGCGCCCTCGGACCTGACTCGCCGCAGATTCACGACAACGGCAATCTCCTCGAGGTCTGCGCGTTCTCACGTGGCGACGTCGAGGCGGCGCTGACGGCTTCCGCCCACACCGTCGAGGCTGAGTTCCGCACCCAACGGATAGAGCACGCCTTTCTCGAGCCCGAGGCCGCCCTCGCGGTCCCCGATGACGGTCGGCTGACCGTCTACTCACAAGGCCAGGGGGTTCACGACGACCAAAGGCAGATCGCCGACATCCTGGGGATCGACGCCGATCGGGTCAACGTCGAGCTCGTCACCAACGGCGGCGCGTTCGGCGGCAAGGAGGACCTCTCGGTCCAGGGCCACACGGCGCTCGCCGCCTGGCTCCTCCGACAGCCGGTGAAGATCGTCCTGACCCGTGAACAGAGCCTCCGGATCCACCCCAAGCGCCACCCCATCACCATGCGCTACCGCGCGGGCTGCGACGCCGACGGCAGCCTCACGGCGGTCGAGGCGCGGATGATCGGCGACACCGGCGCCTACGCCTCGGTGGGGGCCAAGGTCCTCGAGCGCGCTGCCGGCCACTCGTGCGGGCCCTATCGTGTGCCCAACGTCGCGGTCGAGGCACGAACCGTCTACACCAACAACCCGCCCTGCGGCGCCATGCGTGGCTTCGGCGCCAACCAGGCCGCGTTCGCCATGGAGGGAGTCCTCGACCGGCTCGCCGAGAAGGTCGGCCTCGACGGCTACGACATCCGCGAACGGAACGTCCTCGAACCCGGCGACCGCTTTGCCACCGGCCAGTTGATGAATGACAGCTGCGGCATCCGGCGGACACTGGAGGCGGTGCGCGAGACCTACAAATCAGCACCCACTGCGGGCATCGCCTGCGGCATCAAGAACACCGGGATCGGCAACGGCCTCGAGGACACGGGCAGGGTGCTCGTCGAGGTCTGCGAAGACGGTCGGCTCGAGATCCTCACCGGCTTCACAGAGATGGGCCAGGGCCTCCACACCATCCTGCGCCAGGTCGTCTGCGAGGAGACCGGTCTCGATCCGGAGTCCATGGCCGTGCGAACCGTCAGCGACTCGCGGGTCGAATGCGGCATGACCACCGCCTCGCGCGCCACCGCCCTGTGCACCGCCGCCGGCCGCAGGGCCGCGGTCAAGCTCGCCGAGGCCCTCGAAGAGTCCACCATCGCCGACCTCGCGGGGCGTTCCTTCCACGGCGAGTACATCGTCGACTTCACCACCCCTCCCGGCGCCGACGTCAACGAGCCCGTAACCCACATGGCCTTCGGCTACGCAACCCAGGTGGTGATCCTCGGCGAGGGCGGTCTCATCGAGAAGGTCGTGGCCGCGCACGATGTCGGCCGCATCATCAACCCCCAGCTCTGCGCCGGCCAGGTCGAGGGAGGGGTCCACATGGGGCTCGGCTATGCGCTCTCGGAGAACTTCCCGTGCACCGGCGGCGTGCCCGACTCGCTGCTGATGCGCGATCTGGGGATCCTCAAGGCGGCCGACACTCCGCCCATCGAGGTCATCCTGGTCGAGGTGCCGGATGGCGTCGGTGGCTACGGCTCAAAGGGCGTCGGCGAGATCGGCCTCGTGCCCACCGCGGGAGCGGTGGCGGAAGCGCTCTACAAACACGACGGCATCCGACGCACCACCCTGCCCATGAGCGACGCCCCGGCGGCCAGAGCTTCAGTGCCGAAATCGAGGCGGTAGCCCGCGTTCGAGCCGCGCTTGGGCGTTTGCGACTTGATTGTGGGCGAAACCCGTATCCGAATTTTCCAGAAGAGCCCTGACCAGACGGTACGATGGAATCTGCGTGGATCTGCGCAATCTGCGGTGACTCCGGTTCGACGTCTTCCCGTCGCTCTGTCAGCTCAGTCCCGACCGCCGGGAGAAGACGGTTCGGCTGTCGAATTCCAGGCCGAGGAGTTCCCTCCCTCGAATCCGTCTGCATACACCGGCGTTTGCAGCGGGGGCGGTGTTCGCGGCTCCGGCGGAATGTAGCCGAGGGCGCGCAGACGGTCCAGGATCTCAGGGTCCTTGACCGTGGCGATCGGTGCCGGCTGCCAGGTCCAGGCCTGATCGTATCGCCGAGCACGGTCCAGCGGCAGCCTTGCGGCGACCGCCGGCTCGAGCATTTCGGTCCAGACCCGACCGGCCATTTCCTGCCCGGGTGGGACGCCGAGAAGGGCAAGCACAGTCGGTGCGAAGTCGAGATGGGATGGGTTCTCGAGCGTGGCTCCCCGCCTGATCCCCGGCCCGGCGGCGATCACGATGCCCTCGGCGCGGTGGGAACCCGTGAGGTACCAGTATTCGGCCGGCATCGGGTGGTCCTCATTGGCGGCGCCGAAACCGTGGTCCGACAGTACGATGACGGTGGTCTCGGGCCCGGCGGCGGCAATGAGGCGGCCAATGATCTCGTCGACGTACTCATAGTAACGAGGGATGATTTCGGCCAGGTGAGGGTCCGATTGCCGTCCGGCGCCGTCGCCGAACTGCTCCGGGAAGGCGTCGATCCAGAAGCCGTGGCTGGTGAAGTCGACGCCGATGAAGTAGGTCAGATGGAGGTCGGGTTGCCAACGCTGCTGGAGGGCCTCGGCCACACGGGTGTAGGTCTCGTCCTGCGCGTACGGGCGAGCGAGGCGGTAGTTGACCAGAGAGTTCGCCAGGGCTTCCGGGTCGCCGGCATCCTTTCGACCGGAACGAGGGTCGAATCGTAGCGTGGTGAAACGATCGACGCGACCGGTCTCGGCCGGTGCCAGAGGGTTCCAGGCGCTTTCAAGAGGTACCAGGCCGTCGAACTCAGCGGGATAATATCGGCGATCGAGTCCCTCGAGTAGGAGCCGATCCGAAATCATGAACCCGTTGATCGATTCAACCGGCCAGGTGACATACCAGCCGGTTGCGCCGACCGTCAGATCCGGACGCTCCTCCGAGACGATGTTCCACACCGCGGGGACGCGGCGAAGGTTGCTGCCGACCGGCACCCCGTCGTGCAGGAAGTCAACGATACCGTGGTCCTCGGGCTCGCGTCCGGTGGCGATGGTGGTCCAGATCACCGGTGATTTGAGGACTCCGCGGGCTTCGATGGTGCCCCGAGCACCCCGGTCGAGCAAAGCCTGGATCGCCGGCAGCCGTCCCTCGGCCAGCAGCGGGTCGATCACATCCCAGGTTGCGCCGTCGACCCCGATTACCAGCAGCTTCATCGTCGGCCGTTCCCCGCAGCCTGCGGCCGCAAGACCCACGAAAAACAGAATCATCGCGGCAAATGCCGCGCCCAGACTTGGGCGCCTGCGGCGGTGGGTGGTCCCGCCGCCGACACGGAGGGAACCACGAGAGGATTGGGACCGCTTCGCGTGTGCAATTCGGGCCGACCAATGATGGCTGATTGGGGCATCAAACATACAAGTCCTCAGGGCGAGAGTCTGTCATGGGTTCGAACTCCGGTGCAAGCGTGCCACGAGCACGGGCCCCAACTCCTCAATGATCCGGTCGACCAGAATTCGATTTCCTAAATCATTGTAGTGACAGCAGTTGTCTGCGAAGACGGGGCGCGACTCGGAATCAAACACATCAACGGCATCGATTACATGGACGCCCTCCTTTCGCAGGTCGTCCACCGCCGCCCGCAAGAGGGGGTATCCGGCCTCGACCGGTTCACGGAACACCGATCGTGGACTCAGCGCCAGAGACCGTTCGCCTGAAGAGAACTCATGACCGGAAAAGTACTGATTCGGTTGGAGAACTTCGATGAACTCGGCGTCGATGCTCCGCGCCAGGGCGCGCATCATGGACACGCCCCGACTCCACTGCAGCGCCGCTTCTCTGCAGGTGTCCTCCAAATCCGAAGGCGTATCGACACGAGGCACGCTGATGAACTGAAAGTCTCCGGTCGAAGATGCCAGGGAGAGTTCCGTCTGAGCCGAGTCGAGACGACCCTCTACGATTCGCAGACGGAGGGACCGGAGGAGCCACAGCGACGCCACCCGGCTCTCATCAACTCGAGTATTGAGTTTCGCTGCGCGGGCAGTGTCGGACTGGATCCGGGACAACAGACTCCTGATCTCCGGCGGAGCCGCGCCGGAGGCGATGAGCTGCAGCATCGGACCAAGGTGCATGAAGCTGGGCCATCCGGCCTCAACTCCCCGGGAGGAATTGAACGAGCTCAAGGCCACTTCGTTGAAACCGCTGATGTCAACCACGACGTCAAAAGACTGACCCATGGAGGAGAAGTAGCTCAGCGCCTGGATCTGCTGCGGGTACTTGAATCCTCCCTGGGCAAAAGCAAGCACTCGAACTCGACGACCCTCGAACCGTTCGAGTTTCTGAATACCCGAAGCCATGTACTCGCCCGTTTGGACCGCCAACCACTGTGCAACCGAACCGCCAAACACGCCGACCAAGAATTCGCTCTCGCTTTCTTTTCGCCGCGGATACTCCACCGGCGAGAAGAACCCGTCGCCGTTCGTCCTGGCCAGAGCCCACTCGGGTGGGTCTTCCAGGCTTCCAATGAGGGAGACTCGATCGCTGCCGATAAGCTCTTGGACGGTAATTCCAGGCCGATTCACGAATCCCAGGACGGGGTGCAAAATGGTTTTCGGTTTCGAAGACGGCTCATCCGGGGCCAAACCCGTTCGACTGCGGGGAAGACGCTTCTCTCGGTACACCACCCCACCATTGATGACGGAGTACGAGATCGCGGACAGAAGCTCCAAGACCGCAAGGACCATCAGCACAGCAGCGCCGACGCTCATCATCCGTTTTACGATTGGTCGACGCGTGATCGCCACAACCGGAGTCTAACTCGGAGCGATCGGCCTGTCACACCTCGAGATCCCTGCGAAAGCAGTGGCGGCCTGACAGCTCCCGTCGATGCGGTCCCGGTGAGATCTCGGACGGGGCCCGAGCGTGCCGCTATACTCCCCAAGTGATTCAGATCAAGGACCTCCGCAAGCGTTATCCGGACTCGGAGGGTGAGGCCCTCAAGGGCGTCAACCTCGAGATCGCGGAGGGCGATTTCGTCTCTCTCGTCGGTCGATCGGGCTGCGGCAAGACTACCCTGCTCAACATCATCGGCGGGCTCGACTCGGTCTTCGACGGCACCGTCGAGGTCGACGACCGTAACCTCGGCACCCTCGACGACGTCGAGCTTGCACGCTATCGCCGCCGCACGGTCGGCTTTGTCTTCCAGGCCTATCACCTTCTCGACCACCTGACGGTTGCCGAGAACGTCGCGCTCGCTGCGCGGTTCGGGCCCGGCGACACACCCCAACCGGCGGACCAGCAGGCCCGAGCGGTGGAGATCCTCGACCTCGTCGGTCTGCCCGGCCCGGCCGACCGGCGGCCCACCCGGCTCTCCGGCGGGGAACGCCAACGGGTGGCCATCGCCCGGGCGCTCTTCAAGCGGCCTCGAATCCTGCTGCTCGACGAACCCACCGGCAATCTCGACACCGCGACCGGCGCAGAAATCCTCGATCTCCTGTCCACGCTCCACGCCGACTTCGGGCTGACCATCCTTGCCGCCACTCACGACAAAGCCATCGAGGGCGCCGGCCGACGGCTCCTGCGAATGTCGGATGGCGCGTTGACCGACGGCGAATGGGCCCCACCATGACCGGTCGAGGGCTCTGGCGATCGGTGCGCGACGATCTCAAACGTCACCGGCGCCACGTCGGCGCCGGTGGGCTCGGGATCGCCGTGAGCATCGCGGCGTTGGTCTTCTTTCTCGCCCTCGGGCTCGGCGTCCGCGAAGTCCTCCTGGGCGAGGTCTTCCCCGTCGACCGGATCGAGGTTCACCGCCCGAGCACCGATCTCAACCTGCTGGCGATCAAGTTCGAGATCGGCAAGGACACCATGGACGCGGCCACCGTGGCAAAAATCGAAGACATTGACGGCGTCGCGGCGGTCTATCCGAAGATGCGGCTCCTGATCCCGGCCTTGGCCAGTGGCGGCGAGAGCCTCATCGGCACGGGGATGCAGACCGAGCTCGTTGCGGACGGCATCGACCCGCTTCTGGTCGCCGACGATGTCGGCGATGCGTTTCACGATCCTCGGATGGACCGGTCCATGGTGGGATCACCCTGCGGCGAGACCACCATCTGCCCGGACGGCACAACGTGTGTCGGCGCCACGGTCTTCGGTCCGGGTGAGTGCCGCGAGGTGATTCCGGTCATCGTCTCCGAACACATGGTGGAGCTCTACAACGGTGCTTTCAGACGCGCCTACCGCCTGCCCAAGGTCAATCCCCAGGCCCTCATCGGCCTCGGCCTCGACATTTCTTTCGGCGCCTCGAGCCTTCGGCCGTCCGGGCGGCGGGTGGTTCGCGACCGGGTCGAGCTGGCGGGTTACTCGGACGCTGCGATTCCGCTGGGCATCACCATGCCGCTCGGTTTTGTCCGGCGCCTCAACCGCGACCTCGGTCCTGAAGGCGCCGCGGACGGGTTCCACTCGGCGGTGATCGCCATCGACTCCAAAGACGACGCCGCCGGCGTCGTCGAGGCCGTCGAACGACTCGGTCTCGATGTCCGCGACGGCGGCGCCCGCCGGGCCGCATTCTTCATGACCGTGCTTCTGACTACGGTGAGTCTCGTCGGGGTGGTGATCCTGGCCATATCGGCCCTGCATGTGATGCACGTCTTTGCGCTGCTGGTGATGATTCGACGACGCGAGATCGGCGTCATGAGAGCGGTGGGGGCGAGCCGGAACGATGTCCGGCTGCTGCTCGTCGCAGAGGCCGCTGTGGTCGGACTCGCAGCCGGAGCGCTCGGTCTGATCGGCGCCGTGGTCCTCGCATGGACCGCCGATCGCACCCTCGCGGCCGGTCTGCCGGACTTCCCCTTCAAACCCGAGACGTTCTTCAGCTTCGAGCCCTGGCTGGTCGCAGCGGCCTTGGCCGTGGCGGTCCTCTCCTGCGTGCTCGGGGCTCTCGCGCCATCCATCCGAGCCACCAACCCCGACCCGGCCGAGATCCTGAGTTCAGGCTGAGCGTCGCTCGCTCGAAACACAGGGATTCGAGGACACTGAGAGCATGGAACAGACGACGATACTCTCGTGACTCTCGTGGCCTTCGGCGCCCGATCGAGGACGCCTCAACGTTTGAATTGAAAAACGATGAGCCGCAGGCCACGACGATACTGTCGTCGGAACTCCGCCCTCCGTTTCTCCGTGGCTCTGTGGTTGAGATCGGCCTGGTCGCTGATTGTCAATCAGCCTTCGGTCACCATCTGACCGCCCTGGGTCGCCATGATGTTGCCGAGGACGCCGCCGATGAGATCATCGATCTCGTCCGACGTCTCCATCCGATCGATCTGGTCGATGAAGCCCTCGACGATGCCGATGCCGAAGAGCAGCTGCACCCTGGTCTGGGCCGCCTCTTCACCGTTGAGCAGCCCGATCTTCGCCCTGGCTTCGGCCACCGCCTGCGGCCACTGAGCTGCGAGCTCGGCGGGAATCCAACGATCCTCGACGCGGATGAGCTGGAGCTCGGTGGGATCCTGATCCGGGACTTCGAGCAGCACCACCGCGTGGTCTCCGTCCTCACTCTCGAGATTGACGTTGGCCTGTTCGAGCGCGGCAACGCGCTGCGCAAAGCTCTCCATGTCCTTATTCTCGGCCGGCAGCTTCGACGCGTGATCCATCAGATCCGACCCGGTCGTCGCGAGGAAGGCCTCTACATCGAGCTCGCGCAGGGTCGAGAGATCGGCGACGTCGCTCGCCAGGAGAGCATCGAG
>Ga0316187_10001184_pt1 | contig 22157 bp, 13 predicted proteins | sample CroRivburrow1_MG_FD_204927 | JGI IMG/M metagenome (GOLD analysis project Ga0316187, IMG submission 204927) | Coastal sediment microbial communities from Maine, United States - Cross River worm burrow 1 | ecosystem: Environmental > Aquatic > Marine > Coastal > Sediment | place: USA: Maine...
GCCGGTGATCGCGGCGGGCCTGGGCGGCATCGACACCGAGTACCTGGCCGACAAGATGCTTCCCGGGCTCGCGGTGGCCAAGGCCGCCGCCATCGACACCACCGCGGAGCAGTTCCTCGAGCTCTTCAAGGAGACCGCGGCCTACGAGATCCTCTCCGGACGGGCGCGGGGCCGCAGTCGGATCGTCTCGGACGGTGAGCTGCTGCGGTGCTTCCGCGCCTTCCTGCTCCTGGCGCAGCGATTCTGCGTCGACCGCGGCGAGGTCGGACCGGACGTCGCCGAGCTCGAGGTCAACCCCTTCGCCTTCCGGCAGCAGCGGCTGGTGCCGCTGGACGGACGCGGCCGCCTCGCGCCGGCAGCCAAGGCCCTTCCGCCTCGACCGCTCGACAAGGTCGAGCGGCTCCTGGAGCCACGGTCGATCGCGGTCCTCGGCGTGTCGTCGAGCTCGATGAACTTCGGCCGGATCATCCTCAGGAACGTCATCGACTGCGGCTTCCCCAAGGACCACACCTACGTGATCAAGGAGAACGACTCCGAGATCGACGGCGTCCCGTGCGTGGCGAGCATCGCCGAGCTGCCCGAGCCCGTGGACCTGCTGGTCATCGCGGCGTCGGCCCGTCAGCTTCCGGCGATCGTTCGCGAGACGGTCGAGAGCGGCAAGGTGCAGGCGGCCATCATGATTCCCGGCGGGGTGGGCGAGACCGAGGGCAGCGAGGAGATCGCGTCGTCGGTGCGCGAGGCCATCGCGATGCGCCACAAGCGGGCTGACGGCGGCCCGGTCTTCATGGGACCCAACAGCTTGGGTGCCATCTCGAAGCCCGCGCGCTACGACACGCTGTTCATCCCCCAGAGCCGTCTCGACAAGCGCTGGTCGGCGCCGGCCCGGCCGGTCGCCCTGGTCTCCCAGAGCGGCGCCTTCATCGTCAGCCGCATGAGCAACCTGGAGACCCTGGACCCGGCCTTCGCGGTTTCCCTAGGAAACCAGATCGACGTCACCGCGTCGGACGTCCTGGCGGCCATCGGCAAGCGCGACGACGTCGACGTCATCGGCGTCTACACCGAGGGCTTCAACAACATGGATGGCCTCGAGCTGTTCCGGAACATCAGCCAGGCGACCGAGGCCGGCAAAGACGTGGTGTTCTACAAGGCGGGGCGGACCGAGCCCGGCCAGAGCGCCGCCGCCGGACACACCGCCTCGGTGGCGGGAGACTACGACGTCTGCCAGGCCGCCGCGGCACAGGCCGGCGCTCTCGTTACCGATACCTTCAAGGAGTTCGAGCAGCTCGTGGAGCTGTGCACCGCCCTTCACGGAAAGCCGGTGGGGGGCGTGCGCGTCGGCGTCGTCTCGAACGCGGGCTTCGAGACCGTGGGCATGGCCGACGCGATCCAGGGCCAGCGGTACGAGGTGGAGATGGCGACGCTGTCGCCGGAGTCCACAAAGAGGCTGGCCGCGGTCCTGAAGGAAAACCGTCTGGGCGGTCTCGCCAACCCACGCAACCCCCTGGACATCACTCCGATGGCGCCGGAAGAGGTCTACGAGGGCGCGGTCCGCGTCATGCTGGAAGCCGACGAGGTCGATGCCGTGGTGGTCGGGATCGTACCGCTCACCGCCGCTCTCAAGACGGCGCCGGAAGAGCTCGACTCCGAGGGTTCCCTGACGGAGCGGATCCCGCGACTGTTTGCCGAGGCGAACAAGCCGATGATCGTCGTGGTCGACTCGGGACCGCGCTACGCCCCGCTGGTCCGTGCGCTGCGCTCGGCCGGCATCCCGGTCTTCCCGTCGGCCGATCAGGCGATCCGGTCGCTGGGGCGGTACCTTTGCCACCGCGCCGAGGCGAGTCACACGTAAAGGATCGCATGCCCAGCGCCTCTGGGGGAAGCTCTCGCGGTGGCCTACGCGCTGGCGCCACAGTACGTCGAGCGCGGTCCATACATCGTGTCCGCGTGAAGACCCCATCTATAATGAGGGACGAACCTGAATACCCCATCGGAGGAAAAACGATGCGACGGATCGTCGTCTTGATCCTGGCCTGTCTTGCGGCGTTTGCCGTTGCCGTGGCCGACGAAGGGATGTGGATGCCCGGCCAGTTGCCCGAGCTGGGTGACGCGATGAAGGCCGCCGGCCTCGAGGTCGACGCGACCTCACTCTCCGATCTCACCGCTCATCCGATGGGTGCGGTCATCTGGCTCGGCGGGTGTACGGCATCGTTCGTCTCGGACCAGGGCCTGGTGGTCACCAACCACCACTGTGCCTACGGCTCGATCCAGCACAACTCCACCGAAGAGAACAACATCCTCGAAGACGGCTTCCTGGCCGGTTCGCTCGAGGAAGAGCTGTCGGCGGCGCCCGGGAGTCGCGTGCTGGTGACGACACGCGTGGAAGACGTCACCGACAGGGTCCTCGGGGCGGTGCCCGAAAACGCCAGCGGCAAGACTCGCTACGACGCCATCGAGGCCGCCGAGAAGGCGTTGGTGGCGGAGTGCGAGAAGCAAGACGGCGTACGCTGCCGCGTCAGCTCGTTCTACGGCGGGGTGCTCTACCAGCGGTTCACCCAACTGGAAATCCGCGATGTGCGTCTGGTCTACGCACCTGCGCGGTCCGTGGGCAAGTACGGCGGCGACGTCGACAACTGGATGTGGCCGCGTCACACCGGCGATTTCTCGTTTCTCCGCGCGTACGTCGGACCGGACGGACGGCCCGCCGAGCCGGCGCCCGAAAACGTACCGTACCGCCCGAAGCACCGGCTGCAGGTGGCGACGAACGGGGTGGATAACGGCGACTTCGTCATGGTGGCCGGCTATCCCGGAAGAACCAACCGATACCGCCTCGCCGACGAGGTCAGAAACCGGATCGGCTGGTCCTACCCCATGGCGCTCGAGGTCTACGGGGCGCTTCTGACGTCCGTGGAACAGGCCGTCGAGGAATATCCCGATGCCGAGCTCAAGGTCGCGCCGCTCCTCGCCGGCCTGAACAACATGACCAAGAACTACACGGGGATGCTCGCGGGCTTCGACCGCGTCGACGTCGCCGCGGCAAAGCGCGAGATGGAAACGGAGCTTGCCTCGTGGATCGCCGCCGACGAGACGCGCACCGCGCGCTACGGCACCGCGCTGGACGATCTTCGCGAGCTGGTGGCCGAGGATCAGCTGAATCGCGAGCGCGATCTGTACTGGGGCATCGTGCGGCGCTCGACGATGCTGCGCGCGGCTAGCCGTCTCTATCGCCTGGCCCACGAGAACCTCAAGCCGGACATGGAGCGGGAGCCGGGCTACCAGGAACGCGATCTGAGCCGGATGCGCCGAAGCCTGGAGCGTATGGAGAGCACCTACGATCGACGGGTGGACCGGTGGGTCTGGGGGGACGCGATCCGGATGTACGCTGCCCTCCCGGCAGACAAGCGTGTGGCGGTGTTCGACAAGCAGTTCGGGATCGGCGCCGATGGAGTCGATTCGAACAAGCTCGACGCCGTTCTCGATGCGATGTACGCCAACACCGGGCTCGAAAGCCTCGAGACCCGGCTCGAATGGATGGACGCGTCAGTCGAAGCCTTCCAGGCGAGCGACGATCCCTTTATCCGTCTTGCGGTCGCGCTCTACCCCGTGGACCTCGAGATGGAAGCCGAGGACGAGGCCCTTACCGGTCGGTTCGAAGAGGCCCGGCCGCGGTTCATGGAGGCGCTGATCGCTCACCAGCGCAGCCTCGGGCTGCCGGTCTACCCCGATGCCAACTCCACCCTTCGGGTCACCACCGGTCATATCGCCGGCTACAGCCCTCGTGACGGCGTGCGCTACGAGCCCTTCACGACCCTCGAGGGACTTCTGGAGAAAGAAACCGGTGTCGAGCCGTTCGACTCGCCCGAGCCCTTGCTGCAAGCCATCCGCGACGGCGATCGTGGCCCGTACGGTCTCGATAGCCTGGGCTCGGTGCCGCTCGACTTCCTGTCCACGGTGGATACCACCGGCGGCAACTCGGGCTCGCCGACCCTCAACGGCCGCGGCGAGCTGGTGGGGCTGCTGTTCGACGGCGCCTGGGAGAGCCTTCTGTCCGACTGGTACTACGAGCCCGACCGGGTGCGATCGATCCACACCGACGTGCGCTACATGTTGTGGGTCATGGACCGCGTGGACGGCGCCCACCGCCTGCTCCGAGAAATGGGAATCAAACCCAGCTTCGCCGCCGAATAGCCAGACCCCAGCGAGCCGCGACGGCTTTGGTAGGGTTATCCCACCCGGAGGGTAGGGGTATCCCTGACGGCCGCTATCTCGTTACCTGCGTACGATTAGGGCGTATTACGGGGGGGGACCGTCTGCGCGCAGATAGGCCCGTCCGATCCGAGGGAGCGAATGCAGGTCGCCCTGCGTCGGCAAGGAGCTCATCGATGAGATGGAACGGCCCGGTCCAAGACAGCTCGGCCCCGCGCAAGCTGATCTGCTGTGCAACCGTGATGGCCCTGGTGCTGACGCAGGCTCCGCCGTCCTTGGCGGCGTCCGCCGGCGAGGAGATCGCGAGCACCCCGCTCGTGACCGTCGATCCGACGAGTGCCGCGGGACCGACCTGCGGGGCCATCCCGCCGCGGGTCGCCAGGAACTACACGAGCGTCGAGCGATTCAGGCTCGACACGACGCTCGAGGAGTTGCTCAGGCAGCCCGTCCGCATGCGGGTCCCAGGTCAGGGTTCGACCGGCCAGACGCTCTCGAGCCAAGACGTTGCAGACGTCGACACCTCGGCACGCTGGTTGCCGGGCTACAGGCCGAACACCCCCGAGGCGTGGCGCGAGCTGGACGCCTGGAAGGCCGAGCAGCGCCGTGCACGGCGGGACGCCAGGGTCGCGGTATCCACGTCACTCGCAGGTACCGCGGTCGACGACGGCACGGGCACGGGCAGCCAGGTCGCCGTGTCCCGTGATGACGACGCGCCGGTTGCGGTCGTTCGAGACGAGCTCTATCAGGCAACCCCCGTCGACGTCCGTGACCTCGAGGACGACGCCGGGATCCCCGACCCGGGGCACGTCGAGGGCCGCCCCAGGTCCGTGGACCCGAAGACGGGGATTCCCTGGGAGGAGTACCTCCGGCTGAAAGAGGAGGCCCGGTTCGGCCCCGAGACACCGGAGGCGCAGGTCGCCGAGCCCAGGATGATCGACGGCCCGTCCTTCCAGGGTGTCTCCTTCGAGGCCATCGACGCGAACGGCAGCGTTCCGCCCGATCCGATCATGACCGCGGGGCCGGGGCACCTGGTCACGATCGTCAATCAGCGTTACCGCGTGTGGGACAAGAACGGCACCCCGATGGGCAACGAGATCTCACTACCCGGTTTCTTCGCAGGCCTCCCGAACTGCGACTCTCCGTTCGACCCCTTCGTGGACTACGACGAAGAGAACGACCGGTTCGTCATGGGTGGGATGAACTTCGGCTCCAATGGGACCTACCTGTGCATCGCGGCGACCCAGACCGGCGACCCGACGATGCTGTGGAATCGCTACGAGTTCCGGGCCGACGAGCTCTTGCCCTCGGCCGGCATCGACTATCCGCACATGGCCATCGGCCTCGACGCCATCTATGTCGGCGCCAACATGTTCAGCTACAGCACCGGCCAGTTCGACAGCTCGCGCATCTATGCTCTCGACAAGACCGCGATGTACGGCGGTGACCCCCTTCAGGTGGCGGAGTTCGGTGTCAGCACCTACCGGACGCCGCAGCCCGCGCGGATTCGCGGCTTCAACACCGGGCAGTGGCCGTCGCCCGGCACGCCGCACCACATCCTCACCCAGCCGGACGGCTCGGGGTCGGTCCGGGTCTACCGCTGGGCCGATCCCTTCGCGCCCAGCGACCCCACCCTCTACGGGGACGTCAGCACGACTTACACGGGCGTCGCGCCGAACGCCCCCGAGCTGGGAGACACCCAGATCAGCCAGACCAAGAACGACACCTCCGCGGGGCCGCTGCTCGACGCCGAATACCGTGACGGCGCCGTGTGGTCGGCGCGGACGGTCTTCTGCAACATCGGGGGCGGTGCCACCGAGGCCTGCATCGACTGGATCAAGCTCGACGTCAGCGGCGTGAGCCCGTCCCTCGAGGATCAGCAAGCCGGCGGTGCGTTCGGATCGGTCGACGAGTTCCGGTACTACCCGGACCTGGCCGTGGACAAGCTCGGCAACATGGCGATCGGCTACACCAAGTCCAGCTTCTCCGACTACACCCAGATCTGGGTCACCGGGCGAGAGGCGGGCGACGCGGCGGGCACGCTGCAGAGTGAGGTCCTCCAGGTCGCCGGCGCGGGCAACTACGTCGATGGCGTGGGGTGCGGATACACCTGCGATCGCTGGGGCGACTACACCGGAATGGCCGCCGATCCGGACGGCTGCACCCTGTGGTACATCGGAGAATACTCCGACGGCGGCGAGGGAACCGGTAACTGGAAGACGCACGTTGCCAGCTACAAGTTCGACAGCTGCAGCGTCGATTCATCGGTCGGGTCCGACAAGGGCACCTACAACTGCGACGACTCACTGGAAGTGACTGTTACCGACGCGACGCCGATCGACGCCGCCACGGTTTCCGCCCAGACGGTTGTCAGCGGGATGACCGATTCGGAGACCATCCCGGCAGCGCAATGGATCGGGACAAACTGCGTGGGCTCGTCGTGCGGAACGTGGGCCGGCTCCCTGCCCGTCAGCAGCGACCCCGGATCGAGCGACGACGGCACGCTGAACATCAGCGACGGCGAGAGCATCTCGATCGACTACACCGACCTCCATCCGGGCCACCAGAACCAGAGCCGGCAGGCCACGGTGAGCTGCCAGACCCGCTTCGACGAGGCGGGCTTCCTGATCAACGGAGGATGCGAGAACGGAAGCGGCGCGGAGTTCTACCGCGATTACATCGACGCGGGCGAGTACGTCCGGTACACCTTCGGGATCCGCAACCCGGATGCCGCGCCGTCGCTCACGGACGTCGAGGTCACTCTTGCCGTCAACGGTCCGCTGGCAGGGGCGGTGACCATCGGCAATCCGACGGTCTATCTCGGACCGATGGGTCCGGGCCTGCTCTCGGGACCGGTCTTCGATATCCACGTCGATCCGTCGGCGGCGGGCTCGGGCCTGTCGTCCAACGACTTCGAGCTCTCGATCACCTCGGTCGCTGACGGCTTCATCGTGCCCCAGGTGCTGACCCAGACCCAGTTTCTGCAGGCCGACGACAACATCGTCGGCGAGAGCGAGTGCTTGAACATGGAAACCGATCAGGGATTCCAGAGCACCCCGTATGTGGAGACCTACCAGTGCCTCTACCCGCCGTGCACGGGTGCGCCGATCTCGTCCATCGCGGGGCCGTGGACGCGAGGGACGGGGTGCGGCAGCGAGACCCGTGACGACTATCCCGGAATGTCGTGCGACACCAACGGAACGTGGGCCTACACGATCAACGACTCGTCGAGCTCGTGTGGGACGTTCGCCCAGAACGACTTCGAGTTCACCAGCGACCTGTTGTACACGCCCATCATCGTGCCGGCGTACACCGGTAACGCCTCCAACGGCCAGCCGTGGTTCCACAACTGGATCTACGCGGAGTGGTTCTTCTGGGTCGACAACTGGGTTGATTCGATACCGTCCATCTCGACGACGCAGCTCTGGACCGACGACTACACAGGCGTCGCAACGCCCGGGGTCAACGACATCAACGACTTCCCGTACTGGATGGGGAACTTCTATGGGCTCTCGCCCCAGGACTGGGAGAGCGCCACGCCGTGGGACCCGGCGAACCCTCCTGCCAATCTCGACGGTATCTTCCTCACGGGTGTCGCGGGCGAGACGCGAGCCGGTATGCAGTGGCGCTGGGCGATCTGGCAGCGTGACATCGACGCCACCCTCGCGCGATCTCCGGTCGCCACCCTTCCGAACGGGGGCGTCGCCTACGACAATCTGAACCTGGTCTACGACCAGTACCACGCCGAAGCACAGACCACCGCGTGCACCGTCACCGAAGCCCCCGGGACGGTCTCCTTCGACCAGTTCAGCTACCACGAGTGCTCCGGCGGCGTTCTCGGCGTGAGCGTCTTCGACGGCAACGGCTCCGACCCGGTAACCGTGACGGTCACGTCGGACGGCACCCAGGACTCCGAGACCTTCATCCTGAGCGGTCCCGCGCCGCGCTGGGCGCTGGAGTTGCCGTACTCGATGGATGATGGCGTCGACCCGGACGACGGCGTGCTGTTCGTGACGCCCGACGACATCCTCTACGCCAGGTACACCGACGACAGCCCGGCCGGCATAGTGAACGCCACCACTGTCGTGGAGTGCCCCGAGCAAGACGTGATCGTCCAGGGGATCGCGAGCATCGACGACACCGCCAACGCCGGCGACGGCGACGGCATCCCCGACACCAACGAGATCGTCGACTTGTCGATCACGGTCCGGAACAACGGCACCACCAGCCTCTCCAATGTCGAGGCCACCATCTGGACCACCGATCCGGACATCGACTGCATCTCCAAGGACACGGCGAGCTTCGGAACGCTCGCGCCGTCCGGCGGAACCGCGACCAACGATCTGGTCTCCGACCCGTTCACCTTCAAGGTCGCGAACAGCACCGAGTGCACCGATCCGTCCAATCCGCCGACCGTGACCTTCAACGTCTTCATCAAGGCCGACACCATCGACGGTGCTTCACAACCGCAGTATTTCTCCTTCGACCTCGACATCGACGATCTGGGCAGCACGGTGATGCTCACCGAAGACTTCGACGGCTCTGAGCCCGTGGGGTGGAGTCACCAGGTCGGCCCCGGGGACGACGATGGTATCGGGGACCCCGGCGCCGCCGGACTCGACTGCAATCCTTACTCGGACCAGTGGTTCTGGAGCTCGAGCGGAGGCAACACGGGTGGTGGATTCTTCTGCTGGGAGAACCCGGCCGATGCCTTCCCCGCCGGGACGTACGGCGACAACCTCGACTCGGTTCTCCAGTCGACGGTCATGACGATTCCCGCTTCGGGATCCGGAGCGACGCTGACGTTCGATCACGAGTACAAGTTCGTGGATGCGGCTTCCACCGGTGGGGGGACATTCGGACTGGACGGCGCCGTGGTGCAGTACAGCGTCAACGCCGGCCCTTGGCAGAAGGTCACCGATCTGTCCTACAACGCCAACCTGTTCTTCAACACCTACTGCAACCCGTTGTGCAACGGTGGCGACGATCTGTCCAACGCGGATCCTCCGAGCCAGCAGGACTGCTTCCACGAGACCCCCAACAGGGGTGAGCGGATCTTCAACCGACTGGGCAACGTGACCCAGAACTGGGTGACGGTCTCCGGGGACGTCGTGGGGCTCACGGCCGGAGACGAGCTCCGGTTCCGGTGGCGGGTAGGATCGATGAACAGCGCCACCCTCGGGTTCGACACCACGGGCGGTTACGGCCTCGACAACGTCGCCGTCGACGCACAACGGTTGATCTGCGACACCACCGTGCGGCCCCACCAGGGCTGCGGTGTGGTGTTCCACGACGCCGGCAACTTCACCGAGGTGTGCGGTAACGGTAACGGCATCATCGAAACCAACGAGCAGTGGGACGTGGACGTCACCCTGCAGAACTCCGGCGAGGGCAACGCCGTCGACACCATGGCCGATCTCGAGGTCAATCTCGGTTCAGCCGTGGGCGCCATCGTGACGGGGAACCCTCAGAGCTTCGGCACCATCCCCGAACACGGCGGCACGGCCACCGCGACCTACCGGTTCGAGGCCGCCGGCGGGGCAGTGTGCATCAACGACATCACCTTCGACGTCACGAACATCTCCGACACCGGGGAGATCTATCCCGACGAGGGCGCGGCTTTCACGGCCTCCGTGGGAGGTGTGGCGATCGGCGAGACGGGCATCCAGCAGACCAGCCCGGCTGCGGCGACGAGCGGTACCGCCTCCGCGGCGTTCACTCCGGAGTTCACCCAGGCCGGTGCCGTCGAGACCGCGACGCTGGGCTACTCGTTCAACTACGGCGATGCGATCGCCTCCGAGACGGCGACGCAGGACACCGATCCGATCGAGGTGGTCAACGGCGCGGTCGTTTCGACCCTGAGCGCGGCGTTCACCATCGACGACCTGGACGCGACCTCGGCGTCGGTGGATTGGACGAGTCTGACCGAGCCCGGCTATGACGTCACGGCCTGCACGAGCGTCTCTCTCCGGACCCCGAACGCCACGGACGTCACCCTCAAGGCGCTGGGTGCCGCGGACAACAGCCCGTACAACGTCCTGTCGACTTATCTGGGCGGGAACGGCGGTCCCGGGCAGTACAGCATCGTTCTCAACGAGAAGCAGGGCGGAGGCTGTAACGGCACCGGGTCGCTCTCGGGCACCACCATGACGGTCGAGGCCGTGAGCAGCGGCAACTGGGTCTCCAACGCTCGCGTGTCCCTGGTCAACGGGGGGGCCTCCACGGTCCTGAAAGACTACGGGCAGGCCGATTCGAACCCGTACGACGTGACCTCGTTCTACAACGCCAACGGTGCCGGAACCTATGAGATCCGGGTCGAGGAAAACGCCGGCGCTGCGGCGGAGGTCAGCGCGGCCGTGCTGTCGGTTCAGACGTACGCTTGCGCGGGCTCGTGCACGGCGCTCCCGGCACCGCCTCCGGTCGGAGACGGCGTCAGCGGCACTCTGATGTTGGCCTCCAGGGGAGCGGGCACCGACGACGTTGATATCTCCTTCGACGCCTCGACGTGCTCCGACGATCACGCGGTCGTCGTGTACGGCACCATGGGCGATTTCACCACCTACCAGGGCGAGGTCGCGACGGGTTGCGACGCGGGGAACACGGGTACGGCCAGCTTCAACCAGTCGGGCTCGTACTGGTTCAACGTCATCTGGGTCAACGGGAACAACACCGCCGGATCTCCGGGGGCGTCGTCCGACGGCGCGCGGACCTGGACGGCAAGCGGGCTGTGCGGCGTGGCCTCGGACGACCCGCAGGATCAGGTGTGTAATTAGAGGGACTCGACCAGCTCGATCGTGTAATCGACGTAATCCAGGGTTCCCGGGCGGCCATGCCCGGGGACGACGACCTCGGCCTGCGGGAATGCCTTCTTCACCTTGTGCAGGGTTTCCGGCCACGCCTCGAGGTCAGCCTCGTCGATATAGCCGGTCGAGCCGCCGTCGCGTTTGACCAGACAGCCGCCGAACAGCATCTTGGCGCTCGGGATCCAGACCACGATGTTGTCGCGGGTGTGCCCACCTCCGAAGAAGCGCAGCTCGAGGTCGGTCTCTCCCAGCTCGACCCGTCGCCGGTCGGTGAACGTCTTCTGCGGGACAGGGTTCCCGTCGCTGCGGGCGAACTCGGCCGTCAGGGCTCCGGAATAGGACGTCGCCTTCCGTCGGTGCGCCTCGGCGAGCCCGCCCATGCAGTCGCCGTGGGAGTGGGTCGCAATCACGTGCTCGATCCGGACGCCGAATCGATCCTCGACCCAATCGAACAGTTGTCCCGTCTGCTCGTCGGTCCATGGCGTATCGATCAGCGCAGCGGATTCTCCGCCGACGACGAGCAGGCCGTTGGCGGGAACCCGTCCGTAGCCCTCCACCTCGCGGTGAGAGACGTGTCGCCACACCCCGGGCACGATCGATATGACCTGCAGATCGTCGTCGAAGACGTGCTCCGAGGATGGGTCGGTCGCGGAAGCCTGGGCGCCGTGGAGGGGCAGCAGGGCTGCCGAGACGATGATCGCCAAGGCGAGGCGCCTCACGGCATCGCCCCGATCAGGCCGAGGGCGGTCAGCCCGAGGATCAGTACCAGGAAGGTCGCCATTATCACAACCGCCGCCTTGGCAGCTTCACTCATCGTCGTTCTCCTCGAGTCGAACGTCCATCGCTCGGAGCTCGCGTCGCATCGCGAGCGCCAGCTCGTCGCCCGCCATCCCCGCGTGGCGAAGCCGCGCGAGGGCCGTTCTCGCGAGGGACGCACCACCGGAGGCCGGGATGGAGAATGACGCCGGCGGAGCCCGATGTGCGTTCCGCCGGCGTCGGTCGGTCGAGGACTACATGGGGGGAGGGAGAAGGGGAATCGGCACGCAGTTCTTCGCGCGCTTGCAGTTGGCGACGCAGAGATTCGGGTAGGTCTTGCCGTTGTCACAGACGACCGGCGCATAGACCTTCGGGCAGATGCAGCGCGGCGCGGCGTTGACTTCCGTGAACAGCGCCAGCGCTCCACCCGCAACCGCGGCGACCGTCAACAAACCACCGACCATTCCTGCCACCAGACGCGACGCACGTTGTCTCTTGCGCATCTCTATCCTCCTCCTACCGGGTCGAACCCGTTATGGCCCCGGATGCGGGCCCGTTGGCGCCCGAATCCTAACAGGTCATCGTGCACAGCGGGGGGCAATCTACGCAGCCGCTTGCGCGACCTTTCGGCGGCACCCGTAGGCGTGATCCCCGACGTGATCCTAGGGCTCGCAGGTCCTCCCGGCGGCGGTGCAGCGGAAATCCGTGCAGTCCGCGGGGTTGTTGCCGTCGCCATCGCCGCAGCAATACTGCTGGTTCGGATTGCCCGACTGGATGCCGTTGCAGTCACTCGGACAGGAGACACAGTCCTCGCCGGCGGACAGCTCGCAGATGGAGTTCCCGCACTCGAAGTTGCGGCAGCCGGAGGTGTCATAGCCCGAGCAGTCACCCAGGCACGTGAGTGTACCGGTGTCGAAGCCGTGGGTCTGGCAGCTCTCGCCGGCCAGGTCGGTTCCGTCGCACACCTCGTCACCCTCGACGATGTCGTCGCCGCAGAACGGGACGTACTCCTCGTACCAGTAGACGACCAGACTGCGAGACCAGCTCCCGTTGACCTCGAGGATCTCGTACCCGATGTCGTGGCTCTGGCCCGCGGTCAAGGGGCCGGTGAGCACCAGGTCCTGGTCGCAGCCGTCGTCGAGGTTGTCGTGGCAGGCGATCTCGCCGGGGCACCAGCCCGAGCGGTTGTAGGTGCAGGAGGGATACCCGCAGGCGTTCCAGTCCCGGCAGCCGTTACAGAGGCCGCTTCCGCGCGGGTAGCAGCAGTCGCGCCACGGGACGTCCTCCCAGGCGATGTCCGTATCTACCAGGATCCTGTTCGTGCGGGGACAGAATTCGTCCGCGGGATTGCCGCACGCGGGATCCGAGTTGCCCCCGTGGCCGGTGATGAAGAGTCGGCCGAGAACCTGCTGGGCTTCGGCGGGCACGTCCACCGTGAACGGTCCGGTGAGCCCGCTCCCGCTGTTGTGGAAGAAGACGGGGTCGATCCCGTCGGCAGGCCTCTTGGGCGAGACCTCCTCGGGCCGCTTGCTGAAATGGAAGTCGCTGGAGACCCAATGGCCCTTCTGCACGTAGTGGCCGATGTGCGCCCCGATGTAGCGACTTTGCCCCGCGAGCAGTGGCACGAAGGGGGTGATGTCCAGCGTCAAGGCTCGCGGCGGGACGACACCGGTGCCGTCCGGAGGATCCGCGTCGGTGCCGAAGGACGTGACCGTGCGCATCAGCTCGATGTTGTCGTCGTTCATGCAGGCGTGACCCTGCTCGATGCAGTCGTCCAGAACCATGAAGAGGTGTGCCGTGCGGTCCCACGGATCGCCGCAGGTGTTGTATCCGCCGTTGCACGGCGGATCCACGCACGGGTTGCCGCTACCGCACTTGGTGACGTTTCCCCCGGCGGGAGGATCGCACAGGCGTGATTCCATGGTGAAGGTCACGTCGACCCGCGTCCAGTCACCCTCGGGGAAATCGGCCGGCACGAGAATCTGCCATCCGTCGGATCGCTGGACGTAGTCGGGATGGGTCGGCGTGCAGCCGCTCGCGCCCCAGCACAGCTCGTCCTGGTCGTGGACCCGCATGTCGATGGTCCCCGCGATCGGGTCGACGTGCTCGTTGGAGAAGGCGGTCTCGTTGCCGCCGATATCCACCGCGGTGACGGAGAAGTACCAGTTGACGTTGGCCTCGAGGCTCGTGGCCGAATAGACGTTCGCCATGCCGACGTCCTCGACGTACTCGTACTGACCGGCGGCCCGTCCGCGGTACACCTTGTACGAAACGACCCCGGCCAGGGGCTGTGCATCGGTCCAGTCGAGCTCGATGGTCGTGTCGGTCCAGTAGCCGGAAAGTGTCGAGGGGGTGTCGAGCCAGACCTGCCTCGTCGCACCCTGGTTGCCGTCCAGGTCCACCGCGCAGACCAGGTAGTAGTACAGGGGCTCGCTGTCGCCCGCCGCCCCCGGGTCGGTGAAACCTCCCGTGGTGGAGGTGCCGATTCGGTTGGAGCCTCCCGCCTTGTCCGGCACGAAGTCGGGATCCACGCCGCGGTAGATCTCGTAGTAATCCACCGTCTCGGGATTGCCCGCGGCATCGACCGTCACCGGGTCCCAAACCAGTTGGATGTCGCCCCCGCTGGAATCGACGAGGAGGTTCTCGACCTCGCCGGGGTTGGTCACGTCGGCGGCCAGGGCCGACGAAGCCAGCAGCAGGACGAAGAAGAGGTAGTACAGGCAGCGATTCGACATGAGCCCCTCACGCGCGGGCCCCGTCCGGGCCGCGTCCGTGTCTTCCTATACGTCGGACCCCAGCGGGCGTCAATCTGCCTGATTAGCTGCCCTTGGGCCCGGCGAAAAACCAGATGATCAGGCCGAGGATCGGCAGTATCAGGACCAGAACGATCCAGAGTACCTTCGATCCCGTGGACGCGCCGCTCTGGGCGATCTTCAGGATGGCCCAGACGTCGAGGATCAGGATGACCAGACCGATCAAGCCTTCAAACATGGCTGCCTCCTCCGTGATTCGAGGGGCGACTATACACCCCCGAAATCGACCCTTGCGCCACGGGCCCCCTACGTCTTCCGCATCAAGAAGAAGACCGAGCCGTACCACCCGGGATGATCGCGGTAGATCTCGATCTCACGCTCCGACTCCTCGATGAAGGCAAGGGCCTTGGCGTCGCCGGCGTAAGTCTCGCGCAGCTTCCCGAGGCGCTTCTCCAGCGGGCCGTAGTACTCCGCCCACCAGGCGTCGTCGGGCAGCGGGAAATGGCCCACGACCTCGTAGCCGCGCGGCGGGATGGCGGCGAGGTTCTCCGGGATCGACCGGATGCCCGGATAGGCCCCGCTCCAGAACTCGAGCAGCTCGGCCGGCGGGTCGGGTCGCAACCAGGCCACGTCGTGGACGACCAGGAAGCCGCCGGGACGGATCAACCGCCGCCAGTCATCGAGTCCGCGGTCGAAGCCGATGATGAAGATCGATCCCTCGGCCCAGACCAGGTCGAAGCTCTCGTCGGGGAAGTTCAGCGCGAGCATCGAGCCCTCGACGGCGGTGACGCGCTCGGCCAGCCCGGCCTCCTCGGCTCGCCGAACCAGGTCGGCGAGGTAGGGCGGGTGGACGTCAATCCCGATGACCTGCCCGCCGCTGATCCGTGCCAGCTCGAGGGTCGGCGCGCCTGAGCCGCAGCCGATGTCGAGGACCCTCGGCTCGTCGAGCGCGGGCAGCATCTCGTAGGCCCGCCGGGTGTAGCGGTTCCGGCCCACCCCCTGACGAGGCAGGTCCTCGTGAATCTTGAAGATCATCTCGTTGGGGCCCATGGCTACCTCTCCGCGAGACATTCTAACGCTCAGACGGTCTCGCTCGATCGTTCGACGAGCCCGCGATCTGCCCCGGGGGTAGAATGCAGCAGGGCATGGCCGGAGGTGCATCGTGTCAAGAACCTTGACGGCTGCCTTCGTCCTGATTGCTGCTAGCGGTACGGCCGCGGCCGGCGCCGATTCCGACGTCATCCTCTACAACGGAGGCCCCCAGCACACGGGTGCCTACGACACCGAACCGCTCGGTGAGCTGCGCGGCCTGAAGTGGAAGTTCGAGACGGTCGGTGAGGTGACGGCGCCGCCGCTGGTCTACGACGGCGTCGTCTACTTCGGCGACTGGAAAGACCACTTCTACGCCGTCGACCTCGAGACCGGAAAGGAACGCTGGCGACGCGACGGTGTGGAAGCTGCCGCAGGGCCGCCCACGATCTTCAAGGGCATCGCCTACTGGGGTTCGCGTGAGGGGACGTTCTACGCCCTCGACGCCAAGACCGGCGCCGAGCGATGGAGCTACAAGACCGGCGGCGGTGTGTGCTTCCCGCCGCTCATTCAGGACGGCCTCGCCTATTTCACCAGCCACGACAAGCACTTCTACGTCGTCGATGTCGAGACGGGAGAGCTCGTGCGCAAGGTCGAGGCCGAGACCGGAAGCTGTGCCAGCCCGTCGGTGTATGACGACTTGATACTGATCTCCGACTGGAACGGCACCATCTTTGCCTTCGAAAAGGCGCTGGAGAAGGAACGCTGGCGGTTTGCCGCCGATCAGAAGGTCTATCATGCGCCGGCGATCCTGAACGGCGTCGCCTACTTCGGCAGCTACGATCATCACGTCTATGCGGTCGATGCCGAGACCGGAAAGCTGTCGTGGAAGTTCGACGCGGGCGACAAGGTCAGCATGGACCCGACCGTGCGCGACGGCGTCGTCTATACCAACACGCAGCAGAGCCACCTGTATGCGCTCGATGCCGAGACCGGAGAGGTGATCTGGGACTTCGAGCGAACGGGCCAGGTGTATTCCAAGCCCGCGATCGCCGGAGAGGTGCTGTACTTCGGTAGCGGCGATCACTTCCTGTACGCGCTCGATCCGAAAACGGGCGCGGAGAAGTGGAAGTTCGAGGCGCAAGCCATGGTGTGCAATCCCGTCGTCCACGACGGTCGCGTCTTCTTCGGAAGCGGCAACGCTCTGTACGTCCTGGAATAACCGCAGGCCGGTTCAGTTCTCGGGCATCCCCTCGACCACGACAGGGTCGCTCTGCTCGGAAAGGTGGACCTTGCCGGTGAAGTCGATCCAATGTCCCGAGCGCTCCGCCTTGGTCTCGAGATAGAAACGGTTGTGGCGGTTCGGCGGGATGACGTGGGGGATACGGTCGGTGACCTTGACGTGGTGCTGCGTCAGCTGGCCGATCTTCTGCGGGTTGTTCGTCATCAGCCGGATCGAGCGGATGCCGAGGCTGTGGATCATGTGGGCGGCGATGGAGTAGTCGCGCTCGTCGTCGCGGAACCCCAGGGCCTGGTTGGCCTCGACGGTGTCGAGTCCCTGGTCCTGAAGCGCGTAGGCGCGGACCTTGTTGATCAAGCCGATTCCCCGCCCTTCCTGCCGAAGGTACAGGACCAGGCCGCGGTCGAGACCGCCGATCGTTGAAAGCGCGGCCTCTAGTTGATCCCGGCAGTCGCACCGCAAGGAGCCGATCGCATCCCCGGTGAGGCACTCGGAATGCAGCCGCGTGGACACGTTCTCTGCCCCGACGACGTCGCCGCGCACGATGGCGACGTGCTCTTTTTCGTCCCGGTTGTTCCAGAACGCCACGATCCGGAAATCGCCGAAGCGGGTCGGCAGATCGGCTACGCTGACGATTCGGACGCACAGCCGTTCCGGGCCGAAGCCGTCGCACTCGTGGTCGCGATCTCGAATCACCAGGTCTTTCAGCACCTGCAGGCTCTGGCTCATGGGGTCGTCTCCTCGATCAATCGCCTCGCCAGCTTGCGGCCCGAGCTCCACGCCGCCTGGAGTCCTCCTCCGGGTGCGAAGAGCTCGCCGGCGATCCCCAGTCTCGCGCCACCGGGAAGGTGCAGCAGCATGGGCGCCGACAGCTCACTGCCGCGGTCTACCCGAGCATAGCGCCAGCGGTGGGCTTGTGCCCACTCGGGGTGCGCCGCCCAGGTTCCGAAAAGTCTTCCCAGCTCGTCCTTGATTGCGTCGCGCCATTCATCCGGTGGCCTATCCATGTTACGTCGCGACCAGCGAGGCCGCGCCTGCGCCACGAGCACCACGGAGCGATCGTCGTTTCGCTTACGGGAATCGTGCGCCACGAGCTGGAGGATATCCGATCGCTCGGGATACGCGACGTCCCAGTCCGGCCCCGCGACCGTTCCGGCGTAACCCGCCAGGACCGTCAGGCAGGGTAAGCTCTGGACCATTCCCAAGAGCTCTTCCGCGGCCGCAACCTCGGAAGATGTCCCGATCAGCCCCTTCAACAGCTCGCGGGTTTGCTCGGTGGCGAGAGCCAACACGACCGTCGGCGACTTCCACTCGGATCCGCCGGCGTCGCCGACTCGCAGCCTGTCGTTGTCGATTCGCAAACCCACGATGTGGGTGCCGGTTCTGACATCAAGCCGTCGGGCGAGGTGCTTCGGGTAGGCCGAAACTCCTTCGGCGAAGGCCAGACGCGGTTCCTTCCGTCGAAAGACGTTCGACTGACACGGGACTCCGTTGCCGATCCTGCGTATCGGCCAGTCTGGAAGCACGCTCGCGTTCGTGACGGACCGCAGCTCCTCGAGAAACTCCGGATCGGTGCCGTGGAAAAACGTGATCCCGTGATCGATGGGTTTCCCCTCGACACGCCGCGTGGCGCACCGACCGCCGACGCCGCGCGAGGCCTCCAGTACCAACGGCGGTTTCCCCGCTTCGTCGAGCACCCGAGCACAACTCAACCCTGCAATGCCGGCTCCGACGATCACGATTCTCGATGTCATCTCGTGCCACCTCGGCGCCATCGATCGAGCAACCACGGGGGCGCTTTGACATTCTAACGGCTCCGAAGGCGTTCTACTCGGTCGGGCTCCAGGCGGACCCGGCGGACGGAACCGGCGAACCGGTGATCTCGAGGATCCGGTGGGCGTGGTGTGCTCTCCCGAACTCGTCGGTCGCCCGCACGGTGAGGGTGTAGACCCCGGGCCCGAGATCGTCCGGAAGGTCCGCAACCCAGATGTGGGTCGAGGGGACCGCGTTGGCCCACGACTTCTTGGTTTCTTCATAGCGCAGGAAGAGCTCGTTCACGTACGGATCGATCGTGAAGCGGCGCTCCATGCGGACCGGATCGTGTCCGGGCACGGTCATCTCCACCGTCGAGCGGGGCCCTCCATCGAACAGGTTTGCCACGACCTGGGCCGCGGGAACCTCGTCCACCGAGAAGCGGCCGTCCAGCAGATCACCCGGGCGGAAGTCGCGCAGGCCCGCCGGGGTGTGATGCCAGTGGGCGACGTCGAACATGACCCGCATCTGGTAGTCTTCCGGTTTGCCGGCAGCCTTCTAACGGACCTTCATGTCGACGCCGTCGATCTCCAGAACGTCTGGCCTGCCGAGCCAGAAGGTCAGTTTCGATTTCCACGTTTTTTTAACAGCCCACCTCTCGATCTCGACGTTTCTCCGGAAGTAGAAGCGCGTCGCCGCGGTTTCTGAGCTGCCCCCTTTGGGGGTGGATTCTCCCCGACCCGGCTCAGGGGAGGATTCGGTTCTGCTCGAAGCTCTCCCGCGCGGTGCGTCCACCCAGCACGGGACGTGGGCGGTCCAGATTATCGATCCAGGACTCGAGGGGGGATTCCTCTAAGTTTTTGATTTTCAGTCGTTTGTCCTTCGGATCCGTGTTTGGATGGTGCGCGTTTGACGACGAGGTGAAGAGAATTTGCCAAAAAAGAGATAAAGCAGACCCTTTTGTTGCCGTATAATCTCTTCATTAAGAAATTCGAATCTTCGCGGGGATGCCGCGCGGGGGGGGGCATGAGGAATCATCGTGCACTTTGGGTTCTGTATCTGTCGACGAGCGCAGTCGCCGTAATCGCTTTCTTCGCGACTCCCGCGTGGGCCCACCCGGGTGACGGCGTCGGTCTCTTGCTGGAAGCCGGCCCCGGGGTCGGCGAACTCACCCTGGACTGGACCGGGGGCCAGCCGACGTTCGAGGTCTTCCGCTCGCCCGACCCGGCAACGATCCTGGATCCGGGCAACAGCCTGGGCACCACCGGAGGGAATACGTGGTCCGACACACCGCCCCCGGGTGACATCTATTTCTTTCAAATCACCAGCCCCTGCGTCGTGAATCCTCCGGAAATCTGCGACGGCGTCGACAACGATTGTAACGGCACAATCGACGATCCCGGTGCCGAGGACTTCTGCTCGCTGTCCAACGCCACCCCGGTCTGCGTCGCGGGCAACTGCGAGGTCGACACTTGTGATGCCGGTTTCGACGACTGCGACCTGGATCCCGGCACGGGATGCGAGGCCGACCTCGGCACCGATCTCGCCAACTGCGGCGCATGTGCAGCCGTCTGCGCACCGGCGAACGCGACCGGAGACTGTCTTGGAGGTCAGTGCGACATCTTTGCCTGCGACGAGGGGTTCGAAGATTGCGACACCGATACTTTGACGGGCTGCGAACTCTTCACCGACGGCGGTGACATCAACAACTGCGGCGGCTGTGGTGTCGTCTGCGCACCGGCGAACGCGACCGGAGATTGTGCCGCCGGCGAGTGCAACATCGCCGCCTGTGATGCGGAGTTCGAGAACTGCGACAACGATTCTTCGACGGGCTGTGAGATCTCCACCGTCAGCGATGTAGGCAACTGCGGCGGCTGCGGGATCATTTGCTCGCTTTCCAACGCGACGGCGGGCTGTGCGGCGAGTGCGTGCTTCGTCGCCTCATGCAATGCGGGATTCGTCGACGCGAACGGCGCTGCGGTGGACGGCTGCGAGTGCACGTTCCTCGGCTCCGACCTGCCCGACGCGGCGTTCCTGGATCAGAACTGTGACGGTATCGACGGCGATATCAGTCGTGCCGTATTCGTTTCCCCCGCCCCGGCCGGCAACAACGCGAACCCCGGAACCATGGCCGCGCCGGTCGAAACGCTGACGCACGCGCTGACCCTGACCACCGCCGGCATCCGGGATCAGGTCCTCGTCGATGCGGGCATCTACACGGAGTCGGTCACGCTCAAGGACGGGATCGGCATCTACGGCGGCTATGACCGACTGAGCGGCTGGATCCGGTCCGCCACCCTGTCGGCCCAGATCATGGGTGGAACGACGGCCGTAACCGCGACCAATCTGACCGCGACGACCGTGGTCGACCTCCTTTCGATCCAGAGCCAGGGCGCGGTGGCTCCCGGGACGTCGTCCTACGGCATCCTCGCCTCGAACAGCTCCGGCCTGGTCGTCCGGGACTCTGCGATCGTCGCCGGCCAGGGCGCCGCGGGAATCGCGGGCAGCAACGGTTCGACGGGATCGTCCGGCGGGAACGGCTCGCGCGGTAACGCCGGATGCGAGGACGGTGGCATTCTCTGCAACACCTGCGGCGTTCCCGGCGGCGGCAACGGTGGCACCAGCGCTTGTGGCCGATCCGGAGGCCGGGGAGGCGCTCCGCGCAGCGGCAGTTCGGGCGGTATCACGGGATCGACCGGCGCCGGAGGGACTTCGGGTGGGCCCGGCACGCCGCCCGGACAGAGCAACTGGAACACCCCCTCGACGTTCTGGGGCCGGAATGGTGCCCCGGGATCGCCGGGTCCGAACAGTGCGCCCGGAGCGCCTTTGTATGTCGCCACCGGCTACTCGCCGGTGAACGGTGCGACCGGGGGGCCCGGATCCCACGGCAACGGCGGCGGCGGCGGCGGCGGCGGTGGCGGCGGCACGACTGCCTGTGACTCCTATGGTGGCCGCGGCGGCGGTGGCGGTGCCGGCGGGTGTGGCGGCAATCCCAGCGGCGGCGGCACATCGGCGGGAGGATCGTTCGCGATCTACCTCTGGTCTTCGGACGCGCTCCTGGAGAACCTGCAGTTGACTACCTCGTCCGGTGGGAATGGTGGCAACGCGGGCAACCCCGGCGGCGGTGGCGTCGGCGGCGTCGGCGGCAACTGCAGCGGCAGCGGTAGAGGTAACTGCTATGGCGGTTCGGGCGAGCAGGACGACGGCTCCAACGGAGGCCGCGGCGGTGCGGGTGGCGCCGGTGGCGCGGGTGGCGCCGGAGGAGGAGGAGCCGGAGGTCCGTCGATCTGCGTCGTTCAGGGCGGTGGATCGGCTCCCACGCTCGCGGGCAACAACTGCGCCAACGGTCCTGGTGGTGCGGGTGGCTCGTCCAGTGGGAATGTTGGCCCCGGCGGCCTGAGTACGGCCGTGCACACGCCGTAAGCTCGAAGGCGAGCGCGATTGCCCGTGCTGTCCAAATTTTCGGCTGTCCGGCAGGTGGGGTGCGCGATTGGTCCGTGAGCGGCTCTACGCTGCGGCTCGACGGTAGAAGCGCAGCATCCCGCCGAGTCGATGGACGCACTCGATTGCACTGATTGCCGATCGCCGACGATCATGGGGCTCGATCAGCCGATTGTCGATCCC
>Ga0316187_10001185_pt1 | contig 22155 bp, 19 predicted proteins | sample CroRivburrow1_MG_FD_204927 | JGI IMG/M metagenome (GOLD analysis project Ga0316187, IMG submission 204927) | Coastal sediment microbial communities from Maine, United States - Cross River worm burrow 1 | ecosystem: Environmental > Aquatic > Marine > Coastal > Sediment | place: USA: Maine...
AAAGGCGATGGCCGTAACGTAGACTGTCCCGCGGTATCAGGGCAACGCCCTGGCAGATGCGTTCGGCCACCCGGCTCGAATCGAGCAATTTGAGGTCGTAATGGGGCTCCAGATCATTGATTTCTCGCGCGCTCAGCATGGGGAATGGCGCGGCGTGGCTGGGTTGGATGAAGTGGGAACTCTGCCCGTCGGCTTGCCGCACTTCCAGGCGATCGCCGTGCCGGACGACTTCCCGGGGCGTTCCGTTCAGGGTATAAATCCGCTGAAGTTCGTCATGCTCTTGAATCGTGTGAACGATGCGCATGCTCTCCAGGGTCAGTCCATTGCTGTATACGAAATCTCCCCGATAGCTCTGGTCTCGCGCGGCCATCATCATCCGGCTTAACCAATCCTCGGCGGTGTACTCGGATGCATGCGCGGACACTGCCCCCAGAAACAGCTGCATGCTAAGCAGTATGGCGCTAAGGGATCTGATCAACGTGCGGATTCCTGGGCGTAGATCGCGAAAAAACGGGTTTCGGGCGCGCTGGCGGATTGGAGTGTGAACGACCATCGGTGTGCGATCCTCAATCCGGTGCCGGCCAATTGGACTCGATACTCAAACATCAAATCGGGCTGTTCGCGTTCAAAACGATCCACTAGCGCGGGTTGTCTTGAGAGACCCATCGGGCCGTAGAGAACATGTTGTAGATGGTACCGTCGGAACCGAGGCCCCGGCCGATCGGGTCTGGGTTGCGGGGTGAGCGATCCAGCGTCGCCACCGTGGCCGGTGGCTGTTGAGGACTCTCCACCGGGTTTTGAACACCTGCCCGTTTAAATACAACCGTTGGCGTGTCTTGTCCCTGGAGAGGATCGAGCTGGGCCACGGGTATCTCGGATATTCCGGGTTCGCCCGTCAGTTTGAATACCGCCAACGCGATCGCGGCTACCGAAGCGGCCACTGCGAATCCTGTCGCCGATCGTGGCCATGACCTGGTCACCGTCTGTCCGTGTACTTCTGGCGTAAGCGGTGCCTCACCCTGTATGGATTCATGGACACGCTGCGCAAGATCGACTGCCAGGTCACCACTCAGGTCCCGACGAATGGCCTCGCCCATCAGATAGTAGCGGGACCATCTGCCCTGCAGGGCTTGATCTCGCTCGAGGCGCCGGATCAGCAGGCTATGCTGGTTGGGTTCCAATTCGTCGTCAACTAAGGCCGATAATTGTTCGTCTGAGTGCTCGGTCATTCTTGTTCACCTGTCGCCGCAAGGCGTCAACTCAAAAGCGGGCGGAGTTTCGTGTCGATCGCTTCGCGTGCCCGGAAAATGCGTGATCGGACCGTTCCGATCGGACATCCCATCGACTGGGCGATTTCTTCGTAACTCAGCCCTTCCAGTTCGCGGAGCGTTATTGCCGTCCGCAGGTCCTCCGGCAAATCCTCGATCGCCTTGTACACCACCTGTTCGATCTCGTCCTTCAACAGCAAATGCTCCGGAGTCGCGATCTCCTTGAGCAAAGAGTCTCCTGCGAACTGCTCGGCATCCTGAGCATCGATGTCGCTGCTGGGTGGCCGCCGACCCATGGCCACCAGGTGGTTTTTCGCGGTGTTGATGGCGATCCTGTATAGCCATGTATAAAACGCGCTGTCTCCGCGAAAGCCCGGCAGCGCACGATAGGCCTTGATAAAGGCTTCCTGCGCCACATCCATTGATTCGGACGGGTCGTGCACATAACGGGACACCAGTTTGACGATCTTGAACTGGTACTTCTGGACCAGAAGGTCAAACGCCTTTTTCTCACCTTGCTTTACCCGCTCGACCAGTTCTCGATCAGTTCCCACATCGCCCATTCGGGCAAACCCCTTTACCGTTCCAAGGCAATGCCACATTGCCTGTGTGGTTGACCACCGGCCCTGCAAATAGTTTCGCGCGGGGACGGCCATACAGCTATATTCGTTTCAAATGCGCTTACAGGCGGCCGTCCGCGACCATAACTCATCCTATGAATCATGCTCAACCAAGCGAAGACTACCTGTGCACCGACGTATTGATCATCGGCAGCGGCGCCGCCGGCTTGAGTCTTGCGCTGCGCTTGCCCAAAGGGCTGGGCGCTCTCATTCTATCCAAAAAGCTCGCCTCCGCCGGGAGTACCTACTGGGCCCAGGGTGGTGTGTCTGCGGTATTGGATGCGCGGGATTCCCTTGAGTCGCATGTGCAGGATACGCTGGATGCGGGGGCTGGATTGTGCGATCCGGCGGCGGTTCGCTTCACGGTGGAACACGCTCGCGAAGCGATCGACTGGCTGGCTGAGCTCGGTGTTGCCTTCACACAAGAGTCTCGAGCCGACGGGAGTGTCGATTTTCACTTGACCCGAGAGGGGGGTCACAGTCACCGCCGCGTCGTCCATGCAGCGGATGCAACCGGCCGCGCGATCCACACCACGCTTGAGGAACGGGTTCGGGCCGAACCGAATCTGAACGTGCTCGAGCACGCGGTAGCGGTGGATTTGATCACCGGGCGTCGGGTCGGACTGCGCCCGAATCGCTGCCTCGGCGCCTACATCTACGATACGGAGCGCCAACGGGTTCAGGTGGTTCAGGCGCGCTGGATCGTGATCGCAACTGGCGGTGCCAGCAAGGCATATCTGTACTCGACCAACCCCGACGCATCCACGGGTGACGGCATTGCAATGGCCTGGCGGGCCGGGTGCCGGGCCGTCAACATGGAGTTCACTCAGTTCCATCCGACCTGCCTGCATCATGCGGAAGCGCGCAATTTCCTTATTTCCGAAGCGGTTAGAGGCGAGGGGGGGCATCTGGTGTTGCCGGACGGCAAGCGGTTCATGCATCGATTTGATCAACGGCTGGAGCTGGCGCCCCGGGACATCGTCGCCCGTGCAATAGACCATGAAATGAAGCGGCTTGGCTTGCCCTGTGTATATCTGGACACGACGCATATGCCGGAGGGGTTTATCCGGGAGCACTTTCCGACCATCTATGCCCGTTGTCTGGAATTGGGTCTGGACATGGCCCATGACCGCCTGCCGGTCGTTCCGGCTGCGCACTACACTTGTGGCGGCATTATCACAGATCACCGGGGCCGGACTGATCTGCCCAATCTCTACTGCGTTGGTGAGGCGGCCTTCACCGGACTTCACGGCGCCAACCGCATGGCCAGCAACTCGCTGCTGGAATGCCTGGTATACGGTGCCAGCGCGGCCCGCGACATCTCGCAGAGTGACAGCCCGGATATGGCGGCCAGTTTGCCCGCTTGGGATGAAAGTCAGGTTACGGATTCCGATGAAGAAGTGGTTGTGAGCCACAACTGGGAGGAGCTGCGCCGATTTATGTGGGACTACGTCGGCATCGTGCGCACCACCAAGCGGCTGGAGCGGGCCGCCCGGCGCGCAGAGACCTTGCGTCACGAGATTCACGATTACTACGGCAACTTTCGCGTCAGCAGCAATTTGATCGAACTCCGCAATCTTGCCCTGGTGGCAGAACTGATCATTCGCTGCGCCCTGAAGCGGAAGGAAAGCCGGGGCTTGCACTACACCCTGGACTATCCAGTACCGAACGCCCAGCGGCCACCGTCGAATACCGTGCTGGTGCCTCCCGGATTCGCACGCTCCGATCTGCCTGCTGGGATGTGGTGATCTAAGGATCTACTCGTGAACGTGCATCTTGGGACTGAAATGCACAGTTTCATCGTTGCAGATCTTGGCAATAGAACGACTATTACCTGCGATCTGCCCCGCGATCCACCCCTCGAATCTGTGCATTTTAGCCTTCAATTTGCTTCGTCCAGAATAAATCAGAGGCTAATGGTTTCGCTAGCGTCGTAGGCCACTGGTTCTGAGGCGGAGCTTGAGCCGGCGTGCGGCCTGTGCATCCAGGCTGTCCCAGGGCAAAAACAGATCTCTCCGCCCGCACCCGGGCAATCGGAATCGCAACACCAGCAAGCCGGTGCGGGCGTAGGCGTAGGTCAGGGTTGCCGGCCGCCATTCCCCACCTTGTTCCAACAACCAGCGGCCATCTGAGGTCCAGCGCAGCCTTTCGATCCGCGGTTGCCCGGCGAGTCCAAGCTGCGGAGCGCACTGACGCAATAGCATCAGTGCCGCCAGCACGCACAGCAGCAGGCGCAGCAGGAGTGTCAGGGGAAAGTTGAGAATGGCAAGTGAGGCCAGAATCATGAGCACCAGCAGGTACACCAGCAGCGCCCATGATGGCCGGAGTTCAATCGAAAGTGCGCTGTCTGATTCGTTCGACCAGGGCCTGGACATCCGTGTCCTCCGCGTGATCTCGGCCGGTAAAGTAGTTGTATAGATCTGGATCCTGCAGGGTGAGCAGTCGCTCAAAGACGCGTTGCTCTGACACGGGGGCACTGTCGTAGAAATTGTCCAGATATCCTCGCAGCAACATGTCCAATTCCTTCATGCCGCGTCGACAGCGCCAGATCAGCATCGATTTGCGTGACATGATTCCTCCTGACTCATGGCACGATCCCGGTGAGCGCGTCCGCACCCGGCAGCGTGCCTGTTATCGGCGCGCCACCATCATCTTCTTTATTTCTGCAATTGACTTGCCTGGATTCAGCCCTTTGGGACAGGTTTTGGTGCAGTTGAGTATGGTGTGGCATCGATACAGACGGAAAGGATCCTCAAGATTGTCCAGCCGTTCCCCGGTGAACTCGTCCCTGCTGTCAACCAGCCAACGGTAGGCCTGTAACAAAATGGCCGGCCCCAGGTAGCGATCCCCGTTCCACCAATAACTGGGACAACTGGTCGAACAACAGGCGCAGAGTATGCACTCATACAGCCCATCCAGCTTTGCCCGGTCGTCCTTGGACTGCAGCCGCTCGCGGTTTGGTGGTTGGGTGGTTGTTTGTAACCAGGGTTTGATCGAGGCGTACTGCGCGTAAAAGTGAGTCAAGTCCGGCACAAGATCCTTGATGACAGGCATGTGCGGTAACGGATACACCTTGACCTCGCCCTGGATATCATCGATTGCCTTGGTACAGGCCAGGGTGTTCGTGCCATCGATGTTCATGGCACAGGATCCGCAGATGCCTTCGCGGCACGAGCGCCGCAGAGTAAGCGTTGAGTCCATTTCGTTTTTGATCTTGAGCAGGGCGTCCAGCACCATGGGTCCGCATCGATCCAGGTCCACCTCAAAGGTATCGACCACCGGGGTTTGCCCGTCGTCCGGGTTCCAACGATACACGCGGAATGACTTTGTGTTGCGGGCGCCCTCCGGTGCTCTTACGTGCTTGCCCTTGCCGATGACTGAGTTAGCTGGAAGCTTGAACTGTGCCATGAAAATCCTCTCCCTCAGTGATCAGTAGACACGGGCTTTGGGTGGTATGTACTCCACCTCATCCGTCAGCGTGTACGAATGGACCGGCCGGTAATCGATTTGGACTTTGCCGTCATCGCCGACCCAGGCCAGAGTGTGTTTCATCCATTCATCGTCGTTGCGATCTGGAAAGTCCTCCCGCGCCTGGGCGCCCCTGCTCTCGGCTCGATTTGCCGCCGACTCCAAGGTGGCCACGGCGCACACCCGAAGGTTGTCCAGTTCGAGGGATTCAATCAGGTCAGAGTTCCAGATCAGCCCTCGATCCAGCATCTTGATATCGTCGAAGGCTGCATAGCAGTCCTGAATCAGACGGACACCCTCGTCCAGCGTTTCGCCGGTACGAAACACCGCTGCGTTGTTCTGCATGATCCGCTGCATGCGCAGTCGCAGTTCTGCCGTCGACGTGTCACCACTCGCGGTTCGAACCCGTTCCAACCGCTCAAGTGCCGCGTCAGTCGCCTCTTGCGGCGCAAATTTGGGTTGGGCGCCCGGTGTCAGGGTTTCGGCACAACGGTTGGCCGCGGCGCGGCCGAACACCACCAGATCAAGCAAAGAGTTTGAGCCCAGACGATTGGCGCCATGAACAGATACGCAGGCCGCCTCACCGATGGCCATCAAGCCGGGCACCACATGGTCCGGGTTGCCGTCCTTCAAAGTCACCACCTCACCGTGATAGTTGGTGGGTATGCCTCCCATGTTGTAATGCACCGTCGGCAGCACCGGTATGGGTTCACGGGTGACATCGACGCCGGCGAATATTTTTGCGCTCTCGGCGATGCCCGGGAGGCGCTCGTTGATCACCTCTGGCCCGAGATGCTCCAGGTGCAGGTGAATGTGGTCCCGCTCCTCGCCCACGCCCCGTCCTTCCCGAATCTCGACGGTCATTGACCGCGATACCACGTCCCGCGAGGCCAGATCCTTGGCGTTGGGTGCGTACCGTTCCATGAAACGCTCGCCGTCGGAGTTGGTCAGGTAGCCCCCTTCTCCGCGCACGCCTTCGGTAATCAGACAGCCCGCACCGTATATACCGGTGGGGTGGAACTGGACGAACTCCATGTCCTGTAGCGGTATCCCGGCACGGGCCGCCATGCCGCCGCCGTCGCCAGTACAGGTGTGGGCCGAGGTGCAGGAGAAGTAGGCCCGCCCGTAACCGCCGGTGGCCAGCACCGTCATGTTTGCGTTGAACCGGTGCAGCGTGCCATCCACCATCGATAAGGCGATGACACCGCGGCATGCGTCGCCATCCATCAGCAGGTCGATCGCGAAGTACTCAACGAAAAACTCCGCATCGTGCCGCAGTGCCTGCTGATAAAGGGTGTGCAGCATCGCGTGACCGGTTCGGTCGGCTGCGGCGCAGGTCCGCTGGGCTTTGCCCTCCCCGAAGTTGGTGGTCATTCCGCCAAACGGGCGCTGGTAGATTTTCCCTTCCTCGGTGCGCGAAAATGGCAGCCCGTAGTGTTCCAATTCAATAATGGCGGGGATTGCCTCGCGACACATGTACTCGATGGCATCCTGGTCGCCGAGCCAGTCTGATCCCTTGACCGTATCGTACATATGCCATCGCCAGTCGTCCGGACCCATGTTGCCCAGCGCGGCTGACACGCCACCCTGAGCCGCAACCGTGTGCGAGCGTGTCGGGAATACCTTTGTGACGCAGGCCGTTTTCAACCCCTTCTCAGCCATGCCAAAGGTGGCTCTGAGTCCGGCGCCGCCGGCGCCCACGACAACCACGTCGTAATTGTGGTCGGTAATGCTGTACTGGTTGGACATGACGGTCAGGCGCCTCCAAATGCGATACGCAGCACGGACACGACGGCAATGGCGCCGAGCAGAAAAGTGACAAATTTCATCCCCAGCAGGGAGGCCACCTTAATCCCCTCGCTGTGCACGTAGTCTTCAATCACCACCTGCAGCCCGAGCTGTGCGTGGTAGAACGTCGCGACCAGAAGAAGCACCATCAGGGCGGTCTGTATCGGTGACTGAAGCCAGCTGACCAGGGCGCCGTGGTCCTGGCCCACCAGCCCGATCAGCGAAATCACAAACCAGATCACCAGAGGCAGCAGTGCCACCGCGGTGAGACGCTGAGCCCACCAGTGGGCGACGCCCTCTTTGGCTGAACCCAGCCCTTTTGCTTGGGCAAGCGGAGTACGTATGCTCATGATTTCCTCGATGCGCTCAGGCGATGATCCAGGTCAACACGGTCAAGACGGCCGCGGTCCCGACGACGATCTTCCCGGACAGATACACGGTCTCAAGATCGAATCCGTTGCCGGTGTCCCAGTACAGGTGCCTCAGGCCGTTGGCCAAGTGGTAGTAGAGGGCGAAGGTCCAACCGAACAGCAGGAGTTTCACCAGCCAGCTGTCCAGCACCGCCTGAGCGGCCCGATAGCTTTCGGCGCCGCCAGCGGCCGACACAAGCCAGTAAACCAGCACCAGCGTACCGACAGCCAGGGCAACGCCGGTCATTCGGTGGGTGATGGACAACACCGCCGTCAGCTGCGGTCGGTAGACCTGTAGATGCGGCGAGAGCGGACGATTGTCGGTCGACATCTGTACTTCCTCGTCTCTGCAAACCCATCGATTCAATTGGCCCCCGCGGACCCGATGGGCTTGATGGTCGCGGGATACCGGCGCAGGCAAACTGGGGAGCCTCTGATCTATTCGTGAACGTGCATCTTGGGACTTAAATGCACAGCTTCGTCGTTGCAGATCCTGGCAATAGAACAACTATTATTCCGTGATCTGCTTACCCGTGAGCTGCGCCTTGAATCTGCGTATTTCAGCCTCCAATCTGCCCCTCCAGAATAAATCAGAGGCTCCCCAGGCAGGCTCCGCGCCCGCGCTCTCAAATATCCGGAATGTGCCGGCTGGCCTGATTGCTGACTTCCATTGCTGGGCCCCCCAGCCCCTGACGTCAGAAGTCGATGCAGCGCCCGTTCTTCTCCCAGTCACCGTATCGCGTTGGATCAAGACCGCCGCGTCCGCCTATTTCCACGGGAAGCTGTTCCCGTTTTTCGTGGTTGGGATCGGCCGACGGGTGCACGGTCTCTTCGTTTGGACTGCTCTGGTTGATTTTCTGTTTCAACTCACACCCCTGCTGCGGCTTCGGTGGCTTGATAAATACGCTTCAGTCCTGACTAAGCAGGGCCAATTGATGCAGCGCAAAATTGCGAACACATATTGCCGTCCGGAGCGGTTTTTTGCAATTCGCTCGAGCCTCTCTGGCTGGAGGCGAAGTCTGGGATCCTCTACCATGGCGGCCGTTCAAGAAATGACGGCGGCGAATCTATGAACTCCGAGTGGCGCAAACAACTCGAACGGACCGGTGCGGTGATCCAAGACGGCCGAATCATCTCCTTCGGGGATACCGGAGCCGGCGCAGCGGCTGCCGACCGAGATCTGATGGCCGACCTTTCTCATTATGGCCTGTTACAAGTGACTGGGCAGGACGCCGCTGAGTTCCTCCAGGGACAGTTGACCAATGACATTCGACAGGTCAGCCTCAGCCGCAGCCAACTGAGCGCCTACTGCAATCCCAAGGGGCGCATGCTGGCCGTGGTACGGGTGATTCGTCGTGGCGACGCATTTCTTTTGCAAATGCCGGTATCGCGGCTGGCTGCTGTCCAGTCGCGACTGCGCATGTATGTGATGCGGGCGGACGTACAGTTGCAGGACGTCAGTGAAGATCTGGTACGCATCGGCCTATCTGGGGAGGGGGCGGCTGAATTGCTGCGGCAAAACGTGGAATCGGTGCCGGTCTCGGTTTCCGACAGTTGCGACGGCCCTGTAACGGTGATTCGATTGCCAGGCGCCAAACCTCGCTTCGAGCTGATTGCCGAACCCGGGAGAGCGTTGGAAATGTGGCGTCGCCTGGGTGATTTGCCGGCGGCAGGACCCGATGTGTGGGGTCTGCTGGATGCCCTGGCCGGGTTGCCGGAAGTGCATGAGGCTACGGTGGAGGCTTTCGTCCCGCAAATGGCGAATCTTGACCTTGTAGGCGGTGTCAGCTTCACCAAGGGTTGCTACACCGGCCAGGAAGTTGTGGCCAGAAGCCACTACCTTGGCAAGGTCAAGCGCCGAATGTACGGTCTCAGCACCGGCGCGGGCCCACGGCCCGAGCCCGGCGAGGCGATCGTCCAGGTGGGCGATGCGAACGAGCCGGCGCAGGTGGGCCGCGTGGTCTCGGCTTTTCCGGACGCGGTGGGTGGTTATCGGGGGCTTGCGGTGCTGCAAACGTCGGCTGACGCAACAGCCCTTCATTTGGCTCAGGGGGATGGGCCGGCGCTGGTCTTGCAAACCCTGCCCTACGAATTGCCCGCAGACTGAGCAAGCACGCTGAACAGGTCGCTGGCCGGTTGCGGTCGACCCACGTGGTGACCCTGAGCATAGTCAATCCCGAACTCACGCAGCAGAGCCAGGGTTTCAGCATTTTCGACGTATTCGGCTATGGTCTTTTTGCCAAACCCGGTGGCAACCTGGCTGAGGGCGCGCACCAGGATTTGATCATCCACACTGCGCGCCAGCTGAGTTATGAACGAACCATCGATTTTGACGAAATCGATGGGCAACTGCTTGAGGTAGTAAAACGAAGAAAATCCCACACCGAAGTCGTCCAGCGCGAAGTGGCACCCCAATGATTTTATGTCGGTCATCAAGCGCCGGGCGGCCGCGAAATCCGCCACCGCCGCAGTCTCGGTGATCTCCAGAATGACATGGGTAGGATCGACTCCGGTGCGACGCAACTCCGCCTCCAGATGGCCCAGCAAGCCCTCATCGCTCAAGGCATGAGCGGACAAATTGACGGAGAAGTGAACGCTGTAGCCCATTGCAGCCACATCCGCCAGCAGTTCCAACGCTTTGCTCAGCACGCGCCGGTCCACCTGATGGATGAGCCCGTTTCGCTCTGCGGCATCGATGAACGGCGCGGGCGCCATTACCGCGCCACTGGCGTCCCTGATCCGCAGCAGCACCTCGTAATGCGATACGGCGCCCCGGGCTATGTCGTGTATCGGTTGGAGATAAAGCACGAAGTAGTCTTCCGACAGCCCCTCCTCCACCTTGGCTTTCCAGTAGACGTTCTGTTTGATCCGTTCAAGGGCGCCGTCCGTCTCGCGATAGAGCCGCCATTGGGCCTGGCCGGCTTCCTTGGCCTCGTACAGGGCCAGATCCGCCTTGGTCAGCAGATCGCCAGCATCGGTGCCATGATCCGGAAGCAGGGCGATGCCCAGACTGGCTGTGATCATCTGACGACCCTGGCCCGGGCTCTCGATGCTCGCGACGATGGCCAGCACCTGGTCGGCCGTGTTTGCCACGTCCGCGCTGCGCACCCCCTCGAGCAGCAGGGCGAACTGATCCCCACCGAGGCGCGCCACGGTTACGGCACTCACCATCTCAGCGCGCAGCCGATCCGCCACCATCTTGAGTAGCGCATCCCCCGCATGGTGGCCGCGGGTGTCGTTGACGAACTTGAAGTGATCCAGGTCCAGCGCCAGCAGTGCGCCACTCCAGTGATGCCGCTGACTTTTTCCTGCCATCTCGACCAGCGTCTGCTGCAAAGCGTTTCGATTCGGGAGTCCGGTCAGAGGGTCGTGAAGACTGAGCCAGGACAGGCGATGCTCAGCCTCCTTTCGTTCGGTAATGTCGAGACCGACCGACAGAACACGTGCCTGAGTGTCGGTGTTGTTGGACAGCGGCGAGTGATACCAGGTCACGGTACGCATGCTTCCGTCCCGGCAGCGGAGCATCGACTCATGCCTCAGACTCTTGCGGTGCCCCAGTGCCAGTTCACTGAGATGATCCGGCAGGTCTGGAAGCACGCTGTCCGTCGACAGCAGAGCCGAGAATTGACGGCCCTCCATGCTGGCGCCCACATACCCCGTCATGGTCTCGCCGTAGCGATTTACCGACAGCACCTGGCCGAGTCGATCCTGAGTCAGAATGATGACCTGCGCGGTGTCCAGCAGGCTCTGGACGAAATCCCGCTCTGCCGACAGCTCGTCCATGCGGTTCGACAAAGCACGATTACGGTCGGCAACGGCACCTTCCAGAGCCTCGAGCTGGTGAGACACCTCGACCGCGGTGTCGTCCAGCACGTCGACCTCATCCCGCAATCCACGGCGCCGTGCGTGAATCGCGATCTCGTCGCGAACGCGGGAGAACGCACCTGTGGCCAACAGGGGTAGCTTATCCGCTGTGCGTCTAAGCCTGGATAAAGGGCCCCAGATAAGAACGGCGAGCAGGATCTCTGATAACCCCCATCCGATCAAACCGATAAGTAGGCTTTGACGAGTGCCTTGGCGAATCGCCTGCCGCGCGTCGGTGACATCTGAGATGCTCAGCACCCGCACCTGTGGGTCGACCGAACCGACCACCGGTCCGCTGCTGAGTGGCTGCACAGAAAGCTCACGGACATCGTAAAAGCGCCCCTCTATTTCGACCGGCATCAGGTCCCGCTCGCCCATGCCGCGTGACTCCGCAACCGCCTGCAGAACGGGTAGGCTGCGATTGCGGCCGGTCAGGGCGACGATGCGAGCATTCCAGGGCTCGATGTGGATCCGATCCGAGGCGAATGAGTCTGCTACCGGCACCAGAAACGCGATATTGTCGCTGGTGATGCGCTTGAACTCGAGCACCAACTCGGCGATCGATCGCCCCAGCACGACGACGCCGGCGCTGTTGCCGTGTACCAGCATAGGTGCTGCAGCGAACAGCGCGCATACACGATGACAATCCAGACCCGTAACCGGCACTTCCCTGGCCAACACCTCGGCAACCCAGGTCTGGGCCAGACCGGGTCTGGGCCCCGGCTGGCCCGGGGTGTCCCATTCGGCGAGTGCGACACCGGAACTGTCGAAGAAGCTCACCCGATCGATGTCCATATCCAGTTGGAACACGGGCCAACTCGCGTCAAACCGTTGGCCCAAAACCAGCGCGTCGCCTTCGTACAAGGCCTGTTGTAAACCTGAAGTCAACGGCAGCATCGCGCCCACTTCCTCAAGCCGGCGCAATGAGTTGGATAATGCCGTGGAAATCTGGCGGCTGCCCTGCGCATGCGCATCGGCGCGCTGAATCTGGAACTGATCGCTCAGATTGATATAGGCAATCGCGGTATAGGCGCCCGCGCCCATGAGAAGCACCAGGCTGGTCAGCAGCAGCGCCTTCCACTTCAGGCTGAGGAACACCCCAGCGGGCTCCTCTGGCTCACCACCCCTGTCTGTCCGGTCAACCGGGACGGGGTGTTGCTTGCCCTTCGGATCTGCCTCTGCTCGCGACTCCGTCAGCAAATCTGCTGCCTCCGCCCAGTGTCATCCAGGCGCACCCATGCCGATACCGGAAGCATCGGCTTGATTGAAGAACTGATCAGTGAGGATACAAGTGTGTGGTGGAGGATACGCCCAAAATAGACACGACGCACCCCGAATTGTCATTTGGCACAAGCGTTTGCGCCAATCGAAGCGGACCATGCCTGGGGCGTCTACTCAGCACGCATGTGGGGAAACAGCAGCACATCCCGAATCGACGGTGAGTCGGTGAACAGCATCACCAGGCGATCGATGCCGATGCCCTCACCCGCAGTGGGCGGCATTCCGTGTTCCAGTGCACGTAAATAATCGTGATCGAAATGCATCGCCTCGTCATCCCCTGCATCTTTTTCCTCGACCTGTTTCCGGAAGCGTTCGGCTTGATCTTCGTAATCGTTCAACTCCGAGAAGCCGTTGGCGATTTCGCGCCCACCGATGAACAGCTCAAAACGATCCGTCACCGTTGGATCTTGGTCATTACGGCGGGACAGCGGCGACACCTCGGTGGGATATGCGGTGATGAAGGTCGGGTCCGACAAGCGGTGCTCAACGGTACTCTCAAATATCTCCACCTGAAGCTTGCCCAGCCCCCACGTGGCCTGGGTGCGAATCCCCAGTTCCTCCGCCAGCGCCCGGCACTGGGTCAGATCGTCGATACGGGCGGCGTCGAATGCGTTGAATGCCAGTATGGACTCTTTCAGCGTCATTCTGCGAAATGGCCTGGCAAAATCGAAACGTTCGCCCTGATAGGACACCTCGGCCTGGCCGAGAATGCTGAGTGCCATGTTTCGCAACAAGTCCTCAGTCAGGTTCATCAGCTCGTGGTAATCGGCATAGGCCTGATAGAACTCCAGCATGGTGAACTCTGGGTTGTGCCGGGTCGATAGGCCTTCGTTTCGGAAGTTTCGGTTGATCTCATAGACCCGTTCAAACCCGCCCACCACCAGCCGCTTTAGAAACAACTCAGGGGCGATGCGAAGAAAAAGTTGCATGTCCAGGGCGTTGTGATGGGTCACGAACGGGCGCGCTGTGGCGCCGCCTGGGATCGCCTGCATCATCGGGGTCTCGACTTCCATGAAATCCAGGGCGTCGAAATAGGTTCGAATGAAGCGAATGACCTGAGACCGGATACGAAACGTGGCGCGGCTGCCCTGATTCATGATCAGATCGAGATAGCGCTGGCGGTAGCGCTGCTCGGTGTCGGTCAGCCCGTGGAACTTTTCCGGCAGTGGGCGAAGTGACTTCACCAGCAGGCGAATCTCATCCACCTTGACGGACAATTCTCCGGTCCGGGTTCGGAACAAGACACCTTCAGCGCCGATGATGTCGCCGAGATCCCAGCCCTTGAACGCCTGATAACGGCCTTCGGGCAGGATGTCCCGCTGGATGAAGAGCTGAATTCGGCCGGACATGTCCTGCAGGTGGGCAAAACTTGCCTTGCCCATGACCCGCTTGGACATGAGGCGCCCCGCCAGTGCTACCCGGCGTCCCGCCTCGCTCAGGGCATCCTGGTCCTGAGATTCGTACTCCACCAACAGTTCGCCTGCCACAGTGTTGCGCCGAAAATCATTGGGGAAAGCCTGGCCCTCGGCGCGTAGCGCGCTCAGCTTGTCGCGCCGCTGTGCGATCAGTCTATGTTCGTCTTGTTGCTCGGTCATGGTTGTCCAATGCGTGTCCGCGTCACGTATTCACAGCGTTGCATGTGCTGGCCGACCGGTTCAGAGTCCACTTTTCAGGCTGGCTTCGATAAACGGGTCAAGATCGCCGTCCAGGACCGACTGAGTATTGCCTATTTCGACGTTTGTGCGGAGATCTTTAATACGGGATTGGTCCAGCACATAAGAGCGGATCTGGTTGCCCCAACCGATATCCGATTTTGTGTCCTCCACCGCCTGTTGATCGGCGCGCCGTTTCATCATCTCCGACTCGTACAGTTTTGCCTTGAGCTGTTTCATGGCGGTGGCTTTGTTCTTGTGCTGCGACCGATCATTCTGGCATTGGACCACGATTCCGCTGGGCAAATGGGTGATACGGACCGCCGATTCGGTGCGGTTTACATGCTGGCCACCGGCGCCGCTTGCCCGATACACATCGATTCTCAAATCCGCCGGGTTGATGTCCACCTCCACCTCGTCGTCCACTTCGGGTGAGACAAACACGGCGGCAAACGAAGTGTGGCGCCGGTTGCCCGAGTCGAACGGTGACTTGCGCACCAGACGATGAACGCCTGTTTCGGTTCGCAGCCAGCCGAAGGCATGCTCACCGTCAAAGCGGATGGTCGCACTTTTGATGCCTGCCACTTCGCCAGGCGACACCTCCAGCAACTCGGTCTTGAAACCGCGGCGCTCACCCCAGCGCAGATACATCCTGAGCAGCATTTCGGCCCAATCCTGGGCTTCGGTGCCGCCGGAACCGGCCTGGATGTCGACGAAGGCGGGGCTGGGGTCCATTTCGCCGGCGAACATGCGGCGAAATTCCAGATCCGCCACCCGTCGCTCTAGAACCTCGAGATCACGAACCACCTCGGCGACCGTCTCTCCGTCCTCCTCCTCGCCGGCCAACTCCAGCAGTTCCCGCGCGTCACCCAGGCTGTTGCCCACGTCTTCCAGGGTATGCACCACGGTCTCGAGTTGCGCACGCTCCCGACCCAAGGCCTGCGCTCGCTCCTGATCGTTCCAAATGTCGGGGGCTTCCAGTTCCCGATTCACTTCGGTCAACCGGTCTTGTTTTTCCGCATAGTCAAAGGTACCCCCTGAGGGCTTCGCTGCGGCCCTTGAGGTCTTCGATTCGGACGATGTACTGATTCAATTCCATGCTGTGCTCTTTCAATTCTCGGTTGCGGGGGCTGCGACCCGGTCCCGGATAAACTGTTTGACCTGTTCGATGTCGGAGTCCATCACGGTCACCTTTTGCGGGCGCCCTTCGATGTCCCGGAAGCGCTCCGGCCGCGGGGGCGGCATCCCCAGGGCTTCTACGATGGTGTCCTCGAACTTCACCGGCAAGGCTGTTTCAAGGCAAATCATCGGAACTCCGGGCTCCCGGTGCACCTGCGCCACCTGAATCCCGTCCGCGGTATGGGTATCGACGATCCGGCCAAATCGTTGATACACATCGCGTATGGTCTGCAGCCGATTCCCGTGGTGGCTGCTGCCGGACACAAACCCAAAATTTTGAACCGCGTCGAACGCAGGCGTTCCGGCTAGGGTGAAACTGCCACCGGACTCCACTTCGCCGAATAGAGCGCGAACCCGCGACCCATCTCGCCCGACCAGATCGTACACGAAACGCTCGAAATTTGAGGCCTTTGATATGTCCATGGACGGACTGCTGGTCCGATGCACCTCCGCGCTGGGTCGCGGGCGGTATTCACCGCTGCGGAAAAACTCGTCCAGCACGTCGTTTTCGTTGGTGGCCACAACCAGGTGGCGGATCGGCAGTCCCATCTGACGGGCGATATGACCCGCGCACACGTTGCCAAAGTTCCCCGACGGCACCGAAAACGACACTGGCTCGCCCACCTTGTCTGTCACCGCCAGATAGGCTTTGAAATAGTAAACGATCTGGGCCGCCACCCGCGCCCAGTTGATGGAATTGACGGCGCCGATGCGGTAGGCATGCTTGAAAGCGCCGTCCGCGCTTACGGCCTTGACGATATCCTGACACTCATCGAACACGCCGCGGATAGCAATGTTGTGGATATTCGGCTCGTCCAGCCCGAACATCTGCGCGCGCTGAAAGGCGCTCATGCCCTGTTCCGGCGAAAGCATGAACACCTGCACGTGGGATTTTCCGAGCATGGCGTACTCGGCACTTGAGCCGGTGTCTCCGCTGGTGGCACCGAGTATGTTCAGATTCCGACCCTGTCGCGCCAGCACATACTCAAACAGACCACCGAGCAGTTGCATCGCCATGTCCTTGAACGCAAGCGTCGGCCCGTTGGACAGGCCCAGCAGGTAAAGGCCGTCCTCGAGCTTGTTCAAAGGTGCGATGTCGGCGCTGCCGAACACACGTTCGGTATAGGTCCCCGCGATAAGTGGCCGCAGATCCGACACAGGAATATCGCTCATGAATGGCTGCAACACCCGGAACGCCAGGGCCGCATAATCCAGCTCGCGCCAGGTTTCCAGGGTGGCGGGATCAACCTGGGGATAGCGTTCAGGCACGGTCAGGCCGCCATCCGGCGCCAGGCCGCCGATCAGTATGTCCGTGAAGGAACAGGGTGTCATGCCACCCCGTGTGCTGACGTAATGCATGCCTGAAATGCTCTCCCCGGAATCGGAATCGGCGGATTATACCGATTCGCCGCCTGCTGTGTCGGTCAGCTCCGCAGCCGTGTCCCGGGGGCCGCCGCCGGCTCGAGATGCGAAACAATCAACTGTGGCATGGACATACCGCGGTACCGATTCACGTCCAGGCGATAGATCACGCGCAGTTTGGCCTCTGGGCTGAGTTTGTGTTCCGGGTCGTCGCGATTGAAGGCAATCGCATCCACCACACAACCGTCCTCCGGAAAGCGAAGGCGCATTTTCAGGTGTCCTTCGCCCACCGGACGGGCCGAAACCAGCTCAAACTCATTATCGAAGCTGGGTTCGGGAAAAGCCTGTCCCCAGGGTCCGGCGATGCGCAGGCTCTCGGCGGTTTCCAGATCGAACTCGCCCGCCTCCAAAGGGCCGTCTGTAACAAGGGTGCGCTCAAGTTCACTGGCCGAGAGTCGTTTCCGGACCGCATCCTCGAACTGCATCCCAAATCGTTCGAAATGAGCTGCCGGCAGGGTCAGACCGGCTGCCATGGCATGTCCGCCAAAGCGGGTGATGAGGTCCGGCATTCGACTTGCGATGTCGGCCAGCAGGTCTCGCATATGCAGCCCCGGGATCGATCGGGCAGAGCCTTTCAGTTCCGCACCATCACCCGCGAATACGACGGCCGGTCGATGGAAGCGTTCCTTTAGGCGTGCGGCAACAATCCCCACCACGCCGGGATGCCACCCTGACCGGTGGACGCATATGCCAAGAGGCAGGGTACCGGTGGAGGCTGCAAAGGTTTCCACATACTCTTCGGCCTGTTGGCGCATATCTGCTTCCACCGTCCGTCGGGTCCGGTTTAACTCATCCAGCACTGTCGCCAGGCGTTGGGCATGACCCGGGTCATCTGTCAGCAGACATTCGATGCCGATGGACATGTCCTCCAACCGCCCGGCTGCATTGAGACGAGGTGCCAGGGCGAAACCGATATCGGCGCAGGTCAATCGGTCCAGATCGCGACCGGCTATGGTCGCCAGGGCGCGGATTCCTGCGCTGCATCGCCCGCTGCGAATCCGTCGCAGACCCTGCTCCACCAGAATTCGGTTGTTCTGGTCCAGGGGCACCAGGTCGGCCACCGTGCCCAGCGCCACCGTATCGAGCAGTTCGGCGAGGTTTGGTGTTGCCATCCCACGCGCGCGCCGTGCCGCGCGCAACGCCAGGAGCAGATAGAACATCACCCCCACACCCGCCAGGTTCTTGCTGGGAAAGGCGCAGTCCGGCAGGTTCGGATTGACAATGGCATTTGCGTCGGGCAGCTCTGTGCCTGGCAAATGATGGTCGGTGACGATCACCTTGACCCCGCGCGCTCGGGCCGCCGCAACCCCGTCGATGCTGGCGATGCCGTTGTCGACAGTGATCAGGAGTTGCGGTGAATACGCGTCCGCAACGGCGACGATTTCCGGCGTGAGCCCGTAGCCGTACTCGAACCGATTGGGCACGAGATAGTCCACCTGTCGCGCGCCCAGGTGGCGTAAACCCCGCACCGCGACCGCACAACTGGTTGCCCCGTCGGCGTCAAAGTCGCCTACCACCAGAATCCGGTGGTCTTGGCTGATGGCCTGTTCCAGCAACTCCACCGCCTCGGTAATGCCCCGCATCGCAGGTCTCAACAGGCCGGACAGCGCTGGATCCAGTTCGGCAGCCGACGTGATGCCGCGCGCGGCATAGACCCGTCTCAGCACGGCGGGCCAATGGGGCGGCAACAACCCCGGGTTTCCCGGCTTCCGTCGGACGATTCTGGGGTTCACGGTGCCGCACGCCATCTTTGCAGCGACTTAGGCCGGCGCCACAAGCGCCATGCCTGTCGCATGCCGGATCGCAAGCGCAGGCCACGCCCCGGATACAGCCATAGCGTGTGGATTTGTCGGCGTTTCAAGGCCCGCTCAATCGGGGCAAACCAATTGCGTTCGAGTTGACCGATGGCCTCCTTCCGGGCACTCGGGTCGGCTTCGGGCTCAGGCAGCACATCCGGTCCAAATAACATTGCGGCGCGCCCGGCCTTTGGGCCCTCCATCATGCTTTCGAAACCGTACGGCAATGGCCTATATGACCAGTCCGCCCAACGTGCCAGCCCGCTTAGCAGAAGATCATCGCCGTAAGCAGTGCCACGCGCCGGCACGGTCTCTGGAAGCACGCCGCCGCCCCAGGGCCAAACACTGTTTACCGCGGGTAGCCCACGCTGTTCGCGATCCGAATTGACGGCGTGGCCGGCGAGGACCATCTGTAATTCGGTCATGTATCGATGCCAGAGTGGCCCCGCAGATCCCCGCGGCAGATCGGCGGCGATGTCCTGATCGATACAGTCCTGCGGTGACCGTGTGAACAGCTCAGGCGGATCGGGTAACTGTAGGTACCAGCGCCCCACCGCTGTGAAATCCAAAGTCAGTCCGAGTTCGGACAAGTGCGCTGCGCAAAGTGCACCCAACACCTGGTTGTGTTCCTGCCCAAGCTGCAAGTCGTCGGGATTTGTCATCAGGATTTCCCGGGCTCCGGCCTGAAGATGGACCGGATCAAGGCGCAGCCAGTAACCGTCCGAGCGTTTGCCTGTATCGATCGGTCTGGTGAGCGCCGCAACCGGCAGTGCCATTTCCTCCTCCACCAGGTCAAAACAGGCACAGACTTGAGCGATGGTGGAAGCGGGCACCAATTGCAGATCGGCTCGGGACAGCAAGCGTTCTAGGGCAGGCGCATGAACCGTTTCCTCCGCCTGCTCCCCGGTCCAACGTGTTCGGCCCAGCAGCCCCGGCAGCAGAAGATGGAAATGATTCATCCCCGCGTGTTGCGAACCCATTCGGGCGCCTGCAGGATCACGCGCTGTTCAACATCTCAAGGCGAATTCGGGTCACTGGGCCCTGGGTGGTGTCCAGTGACTCGATCCGGGCCAGCGCCTCATCCATCTGCGATTCGACCACCCGGTGGGTGAGCATGATGATGGGGACATGGGTGGTGCCGACCGTGGGCTCTTTTTGAATGATGGCTTCGATGCTGATGCCGGCATCAGCCAGGATTCGAGTCACGTCCGCCAACACCCCGGGTCGATCCACCGCCTGCAGACGAAGATAGTAGGCGGTTTCAACCGCGCTGATGGGCAGAACCGGATCATCCGACAGTGCATCTGACTGAAAGGCCAGATGCGGCACTCGGTTACCCGGGTCGGTGGTCAGAGTGCGCACCACGTCCACCAGGTCCGCCACCACTGCCGACGCCGTGGGCTCGGCTCCTGCGCCCGGGCCGTAAAACATCGTGGGGCCCAGCGCATCGGCTTTGATCAATACCGCGTTCATGACCCCTTCGACGTTGGCGATCAGCCTGCGCTGGGGCACCAGGGTGGGGTGGACTCGCAGTTCCACGCCCTGGTCGCATCGCCGAGCAATGCCCAGGTGTTTGATGCGATAGCCCAGTTCCTCGGCATAGGCCACATCCGCGCGGGTGATGTGGCTGATACCCTCGGTATACACCCGATCGAACTGCAGCGGCACGCCGAATGCGAGGGACGCCAGAATAGTCAGTTTGTGCGCCGCATCGATGCCCTCCACATCGTAGGTCGGATCGGCCTCGGCATAGCCTAGACGTTGTGCCTCCTCAAGCACGTCGCTGAAATCGCGACCCTTGTCGCGCATCTCGGTCATGATGAAGTTGCCGGTGCCGTTGATGATGCCGGCAAGCCACTCGATCCGATTGGCGGCCAAGCCTTCGCGTATCGCCTTGATGATGGGGATGCCGCCGGCGACGGCTGCCTCGAACGCCACCATGACGCCCTGCGCCTGAGCCGCGGCGAAAATCTCGTTGCCGTGCAGGGCGATCAGGGCCTTATTGGCGGTCACCACATGCTTACCGTGGGCGATGGCCTTCAGTACCAGTGTCCGGGCCGGTTCCAGGCCACCCATCAGTTCCACCACCACCGACACGTCGGCGTCGCTCACCAGACGCTCTGCGTCGTCGCTGATCTCCAGCCCCTCGAAACCGGCCGATCGGGCCCGTGCGGTGTCGCGCACCGCCACCGCACTGACCTGGATACCCCGTCCGGCCCGTCGGGTAATCTCCGCTGCATTACGACGCAGTACGGTTACCGTGCCGCGGCCGACGGTACCCAGGCCCAATAAGCCCACGTTGACAGGAATCACCCCTGGTCTCCTCCCGCTGTCGGTAATGTCTAATGCCGGAACCGTTTGCTTGGTCAACCGACGCCATCACGACGCAGCATTTGCCGGATGCCTCGCACGGCCTGCCGGGTTCTGTGTTCGTTCTCGATCAGGCCGAAGCGCACGTGATCATCGCCATACTCCCCGAAGCCGATGCCCGGTGCTACCGCCACTTTGGCCTCGTGAAGCAGTTTCTTGGAGAATTCCAAGGACCCCATTTCACGGTAAGCCACTGGAATTCTGGCCCAGGCGAACATGGTTGCCCTTGGAGGCACGATTTCCCAACCCGCCGAATTCAAGCCGTTACACAGCACGTCGCGTCGCTGAAGGTAAGTCTGGCGAATCTCTGAGACGCAGTCCTGGGGCCCTTCCAGCGCTGCGATGGCGGCCACCTGAATGGGCGTAAACATGCCGTAGTCCAGGTATGATTTCATGCGTGCCAGGGCAGCGATCAGTTTGTCGTTGCCCAGCATAAACCCGACACGCCATCCCGGCATGTTGTAGCTCTTGGACAGGGAAAACGATTCCACCGCGATCTCCCTGGCGCCAGGAACCTGGAGTATCGACGGTGCCTGATAACCGTCAAACACGATGTCGGCGTAGGCCAAATCGTGCACCAGCCAGATTCCATGCTCCCGGGCAATGGCCACCACCTGCTCGAAGAATGAAAGCTCGACGCACTGGGCGGTCGGGTTGGCGGGAAAGTTCAGCACAAGCATCTTGGGCTTCGGCCAGGAGTCACGGATCGCTTTGGATAATTCGCCAAAAAAATCACCCCCCGGCACCATGGGCACATGGCGAATGTCTGCCCCGGCGATGACAAAGCCGTAGGGATGTATCGGGTAGGCCGGGTTTGGCACCAGCACGGCATCGCCCGGTTCAACCGTGGCCAGCGCCAGGTGAGCCAGGCCCTCTTTGGAGCCGATGGTAACGATCGCCTCGGTCTCCTGATCAAGATCAACGTCATAGCGTTGCTTGTACCAGGCGCAGATGGCGCGTCGCAGCCGGGGAATGCCCCTGGACATGGAGTAGCGATGTGTGTCCGGACGTTTGGCGGCTTGGATCAGTTTGTCGAC